>OGNW01000004.1_pt1 | contig 293935 bp, 247 predicted proteins | sample 1573591 | NCBI WGS metagenome assembly OGNW01 (sample SAMEA2581894, study PRJEB24529) | metagenome | biome: Human gut stool | place: China | collected 2011
ACCAGTGACACGAGGATTTTCAGTCCTCTGCTCTACCGACTGAGCTATCTAGGCAGAAATCTAAGATTTCTTATCTTTTATTATCACTGTGCCGCCTTTACACGACAAGCACAGTGATAATTATACAATAATATTTTTTTTCAGTCAATCCCCAAAATTTATTTTTTATGCTTCTTTTTATCCTGCAGGGATTCCTGTTCCTTTACATAAGCTTCATACAAATCGGGGCGGTACTTCTTTGTCCGCTCAACAGACTTTTCAAGACGCCATGCGTCTACATTGCCGTGGTGTCCCGATAAAAGAATGTCGGGTACTCGCATTCCTTCAAATTCCACCGGACGGGTATACTGCGGATATTCAAGCAGTCCGTTTTCAAAGCTTTCGGTTTCTGCCGATTCTTTGTTATTTAAAACACCCGGCACCAGTCTGGACACCGCATCAATCACAACCATTGCCGGCAGTTCTCCGCCTGTCAGCACATAATCTCCGATGGACACATAATCAGTTACAATCTTTTCCAGCGCACGCTCATCAATGCCCTCATAATGCCCGCACAGAATACACAAATCCTCTTCCTGTGCAAATTCCTGTGCCATCTGCTGTGTAAACGGATACCCCTGCGGTGTCATATACACCACTCTCGGCTTCTTTCCAATCCGCTCTGTCACGCTTTTATACGCGGAGCAGACAGGTCCCGGCTGCATAACCAGTCCGGCACCGCCGCCATACGGATAATCGTCCACCTTCATATATTTATTTTCTGCAAAATCACGGATATTTACCGCATCTACCGATAAAATTCCGTTCTGGATTGCACGTCCTGTAATACTTGTATTCAGTCCATCCAGAATCATCTGCGGAAACAGGGTCAGTACGTGAAATCTCATTATTTTGCTACCTCTGCGATTGAATTTAACAGGAATGCATAGTAATCATGATGCAGGTTCATACCGTTGGTGCTGTAATCCGGATTTAAGTATCCGGCACCGTTTTTATATGCAGAAGCCACATCAATATAGGTGTATCCGGCAGAAGCTGCAAGAACACTTACCGTATCATTTACATCATCAATTGCAGACTGTGTGATTTTATTCGTATCACGTGCTTCAAATCCGCTTGTTACAGGAAGCAGGGATAAAATATATACCTTTGCGGACGGACAGCTATCCTTTACGGCTCCTGCCAGTGTAATTAAATCTTCTGCTATCGCTTCAGCGCTCTTGCTTCCGAAATTGACATCATTTAAGCCGACCATGATAAATACCTTGGACGGATTTAACTGTGCCACGCTGTCTACTTCTGCAACTGCCTTTGTCGTTGTCAGGTTATTTCCGGCAACTACATGTGCGCTGTTTAAGAAACCGTATTCCTGAATACCGCCGATAATAGAATCCCCGAACAATACAGCATCACTGTAATAATCCTGTGTTGTAAAATCTGCTTCTCCGGCAGGTCCATCAATCGCAAGAATGCCGCTGTTTGACGGTGCTGCCGTTGTAGCTTCTGTTGCAGGCTGTGTTGTCGGTGCTTCTGTTGCTGCCACTGTCGGTGCCTGTGTTACCGGCTGTGTTTCATTCTGTGTTGTCTGCTGTGCCGTTGTCGGCGGTACTGCCGCCTGCTGCTTATTGTCGGAAGATGATCTTCCCATAAACCGGATAACTGCCACGCAGATAACCAGTGCCACAAGCACACCTGCCGCTCCGAAGCAGTAATTTCTGTATTTATGCCACATTCTCATTTTCCGGTTCAGTTTCACTGAACTTTTTGTATCTTTTCCATTGTTATCCATTTCCTGTTACCAGCCTTTCTAACTATTGTTTTTCTACCATTTTACACGTTTTAACACGACTGCCGAAGTCTTTCTAAGACCGATATCCAACCAGCCGCCGTTTACTGTATACCAAAGCTGCTCCTCACCGAAACCGCCGTCAAATGTCACAAATATCTGTTCCATCTCATCTTTATCCGTAATGCCAAGTTCCCAGACCGGAACCCTGACCCTTCTTTCATCTTCAGAATTATTGACAATGACTACAACTGCATCTTTTGTATTAAATCTACCATAAGCAATCAGGTTGTATTCTCCGACAAGCGGTTTATAAGAACCGTTCTTTAAAACTTCCTGTGACTTATGCATGGCAATTGCCGCCTTGTGAAATGCAATCAGTTCCCGGTCTTCACTGCCCCACGGATACGTTCTTCTGTTATCCGGGTCTGTCCAGCCGCACACGCCTGCTTCATCACCATAATAAATAGTCGGCGCTCCGGGCCATGTCATCTGAATGATGACAGCTTCCATAAAGACCGCTTTATTGATACCTTCGTTCGCAGCTTCTGCTCCAACGGATGCCGTTCTGCCGACACGGTGGTTCGTTCTGGTCAGAAAACGCGAGTGGTCGTGATTTGAAAGTTCATTCATGGAAATCGCAACTGCCTGTCCACCCATACGGGACATATTGTGATGCATAGCCCCGAAAAAATTGCCCGCATTGCCAAGCATATCCTGACGGAACTCATCACTGTGCTTCTGCATACCGGTTAAAAACCACGTCACCGGTTCCATAAACGCATCATAGTTCATAATGGTATCCCATTCATCCCCCTGGAGCCAGTCATAGGAATCGCCGTAATTTTCTGCAAGAATGACAGCTTCCGAATTTGCTTCCTTGACTGCCTTTCTGAACTTTTTCCAGAACTGGTGGTTGTATTCCCGGCTGTTGCCCAGATCTGCCGCAACATCCAGCCGCCAGCCGTCTACGCAGTACGGCTCGGATACCCATTTTTTACCAATACCTAAAATATACTGCTCCAGTGTATCCGCTTCCTCGTAGTTAAGTTTCGGCAGGGTGTCATTGCCCCACCAGCCGTCATACGAGTTGTTATCCGGCCACTGGTTACTGTAGAATTTAAAAAAGGTATGATACGGACTGTTAAAGCTCTCATACGCACCGGATGCATACTGTTCCGGGCTTGTACTGTAAATATGCTCTCTGTCAAGCCATTTATTAAACGAACCGCAGTGGTTAAATACGCCGTCAATAATGACCTTCATGCCTCTTTTGTGAATTTCTTCCACCAGCTTTGCAAAAAATTCATTGCTGGCTTCCAGATTCTTTTTATTCGTTACCCTGTCCATATACCGGGATGCATGTGTATTACACTGATCTCCCTCACTGAGCAGTTTTCCCTCATCCGATACAATCACACCGAAATGCGGGTCTATATAATCGTAGTCCTGTATATCATATTTATGATTGGACGGCGATACAAACAGCGGGTTAAAGTAAATAACCTCTACCCCTAAGTCCTGTAAATAATCCAGCTTGTCCCATACGCCTTTTAAGTCGCCGCCGTAGAAATTACGCACATCCATTTGCGCCGGATACCGGTTCCAGTCGTCCACCTGACAGACATGCTCTCCGATATAGCTGTATTCATCATTTAATACATCATTGCTTTTATCCCCATTGCAGAAGCGGTCTGTAAAAATCTGATACATCACCGCACCCTTTGCCCACTCCGGGGTCTGAAAGCCCGGCATAATCTGAAAATTATAAAAAGGATTTAATTCTTTTGCCGCGCCAATCTGATTATAAAAACAGACATTTTTGCCGGAAACGACTTTAAAATAGTAATAAAGCTTTTCTTCCGCCACTTCCACCGATGCCTCGTAGTAATCAAACAGTGTATTATTGGCAACACGGTACATCTCATACTCCTGATTGTTTACATACAGGTATGCCGTATCCACATTATACCTTCCTGTTCTTAAGCGAAGCTTTACCGTATCCCCCGGCTGCGGTTCTGCCGGTATTCTATATTCTTCTGTAACGTCACTGAATAACGCCCCTGTCTTTAATACCGGACGTGTATTACACATATACATCAGCTTCTGATTACTGGCTGTCATATTTTCAATGGCTTTTACAATTCTCATGGACAGACTCCTCTTTTTAATTTCACATTCTTTATTATATAACGAAATTCAATAGATTTCAACAACATCATCATTTTGTCCCTGACTCTCCCTATAAGCAGTAAAAAGGACAGCCGGGGAAGGCTGTCCTTTTTGGAGAAGGTATTTCACTTATTATGGGGTGTAGCAAAAAATATATAATGTATTGGGGGGTTTTTACGTTAATTATAGTATCATGAACGCAAAGTGAAGTGTTCACAATCTTGACGAATTTTGTCGATTTTTTTTGTGCATATTTCACAACCGTTTCCCCACCCTTTGAATACAATCTAATTTTCAAACAACGCCTCAAACTCCTCACGGGTTACTTTTTCTTTTTCCAGAAGCAGCTGTGCGCTCTTTTCAAGCACGTCCATATGCTCCTCAATCATCTTTTTGGCTTTGCCATAGCACTCGTCAATGATGTTCTTTACTTCCGTATCAATCTGGGAAGCCACTTCTTCGCCATACGGTCTGGTATGTGCCAGATCCCTGCCGATAAAGACTTCATCACTGTCGTTGTCATAATTAATCAGCCCCAGCTTTGATGAAAAGCCGTATTTTGTAACCATTGACCGGGCAGTTTCCGTGGCCTGTTTAATATCCTGTGATGCCCCGGTGGTAATATCATCAAATACCAGTTCTTCCGCAATACGTCCGCCTAAGCTGACGATAATATTCTGAAGCATTTTTCCGCGTGTGTTAAACATTTCATCTCGTTCCGGCAACGGCATAGTATAACCTGCTGCCCCCATTCCCGTCGGAATAATGGAAATCGTATGCACCGGACCGACATCCGGAAGCAGATGAAATAAAATTGCATGTCCGGATTCGTGGTATGCCGTAATCTTCTTTTCTTTTTCAGAAATAATCTTACTGCGTTTTTCCACACCGATGCCAACCTTTACAAATGCGTAATTCACATCTGCATTGGTAATATATTTTTCTTTTCGCTTGGCTGCGTTAATTGCCGCCTCATTTAACAGATTTTCCAAATCCGCACCGGTAAATCCGGCTGTGGTTCTTGCAAGACTTTCTAAATCCACATCATCACCGAGCGGTTTCTTTGCCGCATGGACATTTAAAATTTCAAGACGTCCCTGTACATCCGGCCGTCCGACAACAACTTTTCTATCAAAACGTCCCGGTCTTAAAATCGCCGGGTCTAAAATATCAATACGGTTTGTTGCCGCCATCACGATAATACCTTCGTTGATACCAAAACCGTCCATCTCAACAAGCATCTGGTTTAACGTCTGCTCGCGCTCGTCATGTCCGCCGCCCATACCGGTACCACGGCGTCTTGCCACGGCATCGATTTCATCGATAAATACGATACACGGTGCGTTTTTCTTGGCTTCTTCAAATAAGTCACGCACACGGGAAGCACCGACACCGACAAACATTTCCACGAAATCCGAACCGGAAATACTAAAGAAAGGCACACCCGCTTCTCCTGCTACTGCCTTTGCAAGCAGTGTCTTACCGGTTCCCGGAGGACCTGTTAAAATCACGCCTTTCGGGATTCTTGCGCCCAGTTCTGTATATTTCACCGGATTTTTTAAGAAATCCACAATTTCTTCAAGTTCTTCTTTTTCTTCCTGAAGACCGGCAACGTCTTTAAATGTAACAGAGTTTTGTGTACCGTTCATCAGCTTGGCACGGCTTTTTCCGAAGTTCATCATCTTCGCGCCGCCACCGCCGCCTGCCTGTCTGTTGGTCATCATCATAATTACAATAATAATCACCAGACAGATACCAAACGGAAGAATCGTTGTAATCCATACGCTGTCTCTTGTCACATCTTTTAACGTGTACCGGATATTGTTATCCAGCAGTAACTGTTCAATTTCATGCACATCGGAAACATTTAACAGTTCCTCGCCGTTGTCCGTCTTGGTAATAGAGAGTACACCGGTCGGCACTTCTGAATTCTGCTTGATTAACACGCTGGATACATATCCGTTCTGGACATCCCACAGGAAATTGCTGTAGCTGTATGATGATGACGATGGTGAAAGTCTTGCCAGTGCAAAATAAAGCACGGCAATCACCGCTATAACCACCAGATAGATGCCAACTCCTCCCATTTTATTTCTGTTTGTATTCATCTTTTCCTCCTCTTTCTTCTTTATTCACTTTCGATTACACCGACATATGGCAGATTTCTGTAATGCTGGTCATAATCGAGCCCATATCCGACTACAAATTTATCCGGAATTTCAAATCCGTTATAAGCAACATCTATTTCTACTTCGCGGCGTTCCGGCTTGCTAAGCAGTGTACAGATCCGTAAATCTTTCGGTCCGCGTTCCTGTAACATCGGAACAAGTCTTGACAATGTATTTCCGGAATCAATGATGTCTTCAACAATGATAACATTTTCATCTTTTAACGGCTCGTCCAGGTCTTTTTTAATCTGAACTGTTCCGCTTGATACCGTGCCGCTTCCATAGCTGGATACCTGCATAAAATCAATCATTACCGGCACGGTAATTCTTTTTGCGAGTTCACACGCAAAAAAAGCACTGCCCTTTAAAATGCAGATCAGTTTTACGGTTTCCCCTGCAAAATCACTGCTGATCTGGGCTGCCAGTTCACACACTCTCTTTTCAATTTCTTCCTCTGATATCATCACACTGATATGGTGCTGTTCCATTTCATTTATCCTCCTGCATTACTACGCTTATTTTTAATATCCTTTGAGTCGAATCCGTAACCAGCCCGGCACTGCTTCGTCTGACACCTGCCGCCCACAATATCTCATCGGATACGGCAAGCAGAAGAACCGCATCCCTTACCTGCCTTGGCACTTTCTTATCAATCAGTTCTTTTTTTAAGGTCTTTTTCGTGCCATTCCTGTCAATCCTTATAAAATCTGCCGTTTTCCGGAAACGAAAAGAAAAATTATCCTTTATTTTATCATAATCAAAGAGTTTCGTATAGTCGTTATTTCCATAAATTTCTGATAAGCTGCCCTGTTCTAAAATGACCACTGCCTTACGGCATTCGTTTACCCGTGTAAAATACACCGGCTTATTGACAGGAATAGTTATTCTCTTCCCACACCATATTTTTTCAAGTTCCAGTAAATCCAGCATCTGCACCGCACTGTCAGCCGGATTTTGCGGCATACTTCCGCATTGCTCTGCACCGCCGTGTATACCGCCACACTGCTTTCTACTGTCGAGGTGTGCCGTTTTGTTCCGCGCAATCGTAATTTCATCATATCCCCTTACCGCCACCAGCCCATACGGCAGGCTCACACATTTTCCGACAGAATGTTCAAGAAGCTCCTGCACTGCCCCGACATGTACCCTGTAAATATCTTTTGCACCATTGGCTGCCGCTTCTATTGCCCGCTGGATAACATACTGCTGTAAAACCGGCGGTGCAGAAACCAACGCCTTTACCGACAACTTTACGGACGGTTTTGACGGATTTTCCTGCGGCTGTAAAATAACCGCCTTTTCATACAGCCCTGCCGCCTGCTGTTCAATATATTCTTCCGCCTGCAAAACGCTGTCTGCCAGTTCCGTCAGCTTCTGTACGGCATTGGGATTCAGATTCTTCTCAAGATACGGAATCAGTTCCCGGCGTATTTTATTTCTTGTATACACCAGTTCTTCATTGGTGCTGTCCGTCACATAAGAAAGTCCTTGCAATGTCAGATATTCCTCAATCTGTGCACGGCTCACACATAAGAGCGGACGGATAATATTGTCCCGCACCGGACGGATTCCACAAATTCCGCGCAGGCTGCTGCCCCGTACCAGATTCATCAGTACGGTTTCAGCCTGGTCATTCTGATGGTGTGCCACGGCGATTTTTACTTTTCTGCCTGTATGCTTTTCCTGCTGCGTGGCAATTTCCTTAAAAATGCGGTAGCGCAGGATTCTTCCCGCCTCTTCCTCTGACAGCTTCTCCTGGTGTGCCACAGACGGCACGTCCACCCTGCGGCTTATATATTCCACCGATAACTGTCTGCAAAGCTGCTTCGCAAACTGCTCATCCCGTTCTGCCTCTGTTCCGCGGATTCCGTGATTGACATGCACCGCCAGAAGACGGATATCCAGTTGTTCTTTTTCTATAATTTCTTTTAAAACAGCCACCAGACATACCGAATCCGCACCGCCGGACAAGCCGGCAACAAGGATGCCTGTATTTTCTAACATCCGGTGTTCCTGTATATATTTGTATATTTTCTTTACCATAAAACAATTATATTATCATTTTTCATAGGTGTCAAACAGTCCCAGTACCAAAACCGTACAGTCATCCGATGCTTTCATATCATTATAGGCAAGCGACTGTTCCAGAAGTTTCTCTGCCATTGCGGACGGTTCCCGTATCGTCAGGGCATGAATCATCTGTGCCATGCGTTCCTCTTTATTCACACACGGAATATTATCCAGTACTCCGTCACTGACCATAACAATATAATCGCCGTCATAGAGTTTCTTTGTCGTGCAGTCATAATCGACCTGTTCTAACACCCCCATCGGCAGTGTCGTTGACTGGATAATCTCCACCCACTTGTCCCGCCTGATAAAGGTGGATACCGCACCCAGCTTCATACAGTGCATATACCCCGACTGGCAGTCTATCACACTCATGTCCATTGTTACCGGATTTCCCGTTCCGCCGCCTGCAATATACGCAGAATTAATCAGATCAATGGATGCTTTTTCATCAAACCCGGCATCAATACAGTTTTCCATCAGTTCAATGACCATACGGCTTTCAATGTAAGCGCGTTTTCCGCTGCCCATGCCGTCTGCAATCGCCGCGATGGCTTTTCCACATTCTAACCGCGAAATCAGAAAGTTATCCCCATTAAAATGACTTTTCCCCTTATTCATTCTTGCCACACCACTGAGCAGTTTAAACCGGTCTTCCTGAATAAAAATGTACTGATGATATTCTTCATTGATAATCCGGCGGTTGGAATCATCCGGATAATATCCGCTCCGCAGCACTTCCGTAAGCACCGGAACAACTTTTTTTGCTGTCACACAGCTTCTGCCCACAGTCCTTGCCTGAAACACAATGGCATTTCTGCCATTTTTTTTTGACAAATGCTGTACGTTTTTTATGCGTATCCCGTTCACGAAACATTTGCGTGTCAGTTCCCTGACAAAATCTTTTTTTCCGTCTTCCGTATGCACATACATGGTCATACATTCTTCCAGTACATCCGCAACTAAAAAAAGCTGTTTGGAAATTCCGGTACCGCTTTTTTGCGGTTCCGAAGCGTTTTCATACGCTTCGCCAAGACGTCTGAATGTCCTGGCGGTTTCCTCCAGCTTTGTTACGGAATAGTCCACTACATAATCCTGCACCCTTTCACTCATACAGCCCCTCCTGCTTCTGGCATTTTTCTGCCTATTATAGACGCTGTTTTGTGCAGTTTTTGTCAGGTAGTGTAACCTGTCACAATATTTTATTAGTTTTCCGGTTTAAATACCAGTTCATCCGGATAAATCATACCGAATTTATCCTTTGCAACTTCTTCGGCAAATTTTTTGGTCTGGATATACTTTTTATATTCATCAATCTCATCAGACCGGTTCTGCTGTTCTTCCACCTGCTCCTGCAGCTGTGCCACGCGTGCCTGATATTCTTTATTCTGCTTTTCCAGTGTCCGCTTGCCGCTCCAGATCACAGCGCCCATAATCATGACAAGGGCAAATGCAAGCACCATGCCTAAAATTGCTGACTGTTTCTGCCGCTTTCTTCTTGTTTCTCTTTCCCTGCGTGTTTCAAACTTCATTGCCCTGCCCCCTTTTCCTTACAGCCGCCGCTTTGATGCAGCCTGTTATTTTATGTACTCCTATTTTAATCAAACAGAGTGCTTTTTTCAATGGCTTTAAACATAAATTTATGAATTTTGTAGTGTATTTTACAAAAAATGTGCCAAATGCATACCGGTATAAAACCGCCCCTGCCAAAAAACCTGTCACCAGAAAACCTCTTAAAATACCGTCATTTACTTCATAGGTCATGCAGAATACGGTAACTGCCGCATATATCCAGTACAAAATATCTTCTGCCGACATCACCCATATATTTTTATGACGGATTACGCGTCTGAAGATACGGATACAGTCATATTCTAATGCCAGCACCATTCCTAAAAAGAGTGCCGACAATAATGTCCTGCCCTCCCACCAGATTAATTTTGCAATCATCGAAACAGCCTTCCAAGCATGGATTCTCCCTTTTTGGCATAGGAATTTACCTCGGAATAGGCATAGCTTTCAATCGTACCGTCAATATCCAGTTCTCCTTTTTCCACGGACAGCCGGCTGACATGCAGATTTGCACCTTTAATCGTAATCATGCCGCAGTCGGATTCCAGAATAACTTTATTTAAATCAAAAGAAATGACATCGACGATACCCGTCATTTCCAGCTTATTGCGGTTTTCCATGTGCATTTTATGCAGACGCTTCTGTTTTACTTTTTCTTCCATAACGGCCTCCATCCTGATACTTGATTGTATCAGTATATGTCTGCCCGCATGATTTCAGAACCGCCTACAGATATTCAAACATATCTGCTGCTTCTTCTTTTTTGACAGTATCCTTTACATCGGTTACACGGACTTTCACAGACTTATTGCCAAATGCGATTTCAATCACGTCACCGGCTTTTACATCTGCCGATGCCTTTGCCACTTTTCCGTTAATCACAACCCTGCCCGCATCACACGCCTCATTTGCCACGGTACGGCGCTTAATCAGTCTGGATACCTTTAAATATTTATCTAATCTCATCGCTGCTCCTTTTTGCTGTATCCCGGCGGCAGCCCCGCCAGGCGCACATATGAAAAAACTGCCGCACCCGCGATTATACAATCGGCGGCACGGCAGCCTTAGATTCTCTTTTGCCTTAAATTAAGCGTTTACAGCATCCTTTAAAGCCTTACCAGCCTTAAACTTAGGTGCCTTGCAGGCTGCAATCTTAATTTCCTTGCCTGTCTGTGGGTTCTTACCTGTTCTTGCTGCTCTTTCAGTTACTTCAAAAGTACCGAAACCAACTAACTGGATTTTTTCGCCCTTCTTTAATTCTTCGCCTACAACATCGATAAATGCCTTTAATGCCTTTTCGCTGTCTTTTTTAGATAATTCAGTCTTGTCAGCAATTGCTGCAACTAACTCAGTCTTATTCATGTGAATTTCTCTCCTCAATCAGTATATTTCTATTGGATTTCCCCAACAAAATCATTTATAAACTTTTTTACAGCTTTTGTCAATACAAACCGCCTATTTTAGGCATTTTCACGGCATTTCAAGGGTTTTGTAATGAAATCCCGTCAAAAATTTAGTAAAAATGCCAACGCACGCCTACTCTGCGCCTTCCTGTGCCTCTAAAATGCGGCATTTCTCCCGCTGTTTTTCAAGTGCCTTTAAAGGGATTTTCCCCTGTTCATACATCTTTTCGTACTCTTTTAACCGTCCCAGCTTTTCTTCTTTTTTAACGCGTTTCCACACGCTTAATCCTTCACCGGGTGTCCTTGACATTTCTTCATCGCCAAATACATTCGGATGTCTTCTGACCAGTTTCTTTGCCAGCTCGTCAATAACATCATCCAATGTAAATTCCTGCCGTTCCTGCGCAATTTCCGCATACATCAGCACCTGAAGCATTAAATCGCCGAGTTCTTCCCTCAGATTGATAAAATCCTCGTTGTCTACGGCTTCCACAACCTCTGCGGCTTCATCGGCCACACATTTTTTCATGCTCTCATAGGTCTGCGTGCTGTCCCACGGACAGCCGTCCGGCTGGCGCAGCTTATGCACAATTGCCAGCAGGTCCTTCCATTCATACGTTTCTTTTAAATACTCTTGATTTTTCATCTGTTTTTTATACTCCCTTAAATTCCACAATCAAGATTCCATCTGTCTTCCTAAAAAATCAGCTGCTGCTGCAGCCAGTGCTTTTTCAGTATCCGTAAAATGTATTTTACCGTCTTTTGTCGTAATAATCACTGCTCCGAGTACATCCCCGGCACAGATAATCGGACTTAATGCCTGTTCCTTATATTCTTCTTCCAGATTCTCCGCAACCGGCACAAACTCCCTGTCCCCGCTTGCCGCAACAAGTGTGCTTCTGTTATCTAAAAGCTGCTCCATTTTTTTCGTGATATTCTTTTTTATCATGTCCTTTTTATCCGGACCTGCTGCCGCAATAATCTGGTCGCGGTCCGAAACGCAGACGGTATGCCCTGTTGTCTGCGCAAGCGACTCCGCATACTCTTTGGCAAAAGCCCCCAGCTCTCCGATGGGTGAATATTTTTTTAAGATTATCTCACCCTCTTTATCGGTAAATATTTCAAGCGGGTCTGTCTCCCGGATGCGAAGCGTTCTTCTGATTTCTTTGGGAATGACAATTCTCCCCAAATCATCGATTCTTCTTACAATGCCTGTCGCTTTCATAATCTGCTTTCCTCCAATGCTATATTTGGGCCGGCAGCTTTATTAATCTATGTCTGTTCAAATCAATAAAGCCGCTCTTTTTGCTATATATTAGCTTTGGAGTTAGTATGTGGAAAATGTGAATATTTATACAAACCTAAGCCATCTGTTCACACTAGTTTTTTATAAACCAATATCTGTAAACAGAGGGTTATCCTGCTTGTACTGCATCTTATTCGCAGTAATTCTTACTTACATAATCCTTAATTGCTTCGCTGTCTTCCGGCATTCTGCAGCCGATAATATATTCTCCATCATTATTAGAACAGCGGATAACACAGCCTTCCAGCGGTTTATCGCCTAACACATCAAAGCCCTGAACGTCCAGTGTAACATTTTTGCCCTTCGCACGCTCAAATACAGAATCGTTTACTGAAAATGCGAAACCATTGGCACTGATATTGACCATCTTGCCGTCATAAGCTGTATCCTGTCCGCTGATACGGATTGTACATCTGTTATCCAGCGGCATACGCGGATATTTTCTTCTGTTAAATACCTGTGGATTGGTTTCAATGCTCAGCTTAAACTGACCCTTTTCGCCATGTCTGCTGTATTGTACTGCTACGTGCTCCCAGCAGTACAATACATTATCCACAACAATATTTAACCGACAGAACGCATTTCTGTCACGCTTATCAACTGCCTGTCCGCTCTTACTATCCAGTGTTACAAAAATATCTTTATCAATACAGTCTACGACTTCACCCAGATATTCATCTTTCTTACCGCCGGCATCCCCAAAAGCTATAGAAATCTTCATGCCCTGTTTAATATCCTGAACACCCATAAATCCGCCAACACCCAGTTCACGCATCAGCTTACCAACTACACCTTCAATATCCATGGCACTCTTTGCACTGGCTTCATATTTACTTAACATCGTCTTTGTCGTCAGTTCTGCACCACTGATGCTCTGTGTCATGATTTCCATGACTTCACCGACCTGATTCATGTTTTCCGTCAGCGTGCGGTTTGAACTTTCAACCTCTTTAACAGCACTGTCTACAACCTTGATATTTTCTCCAAGGCTTGTCGCATCCTGTGTAATATTGGTTACACTTACATTGACATTCGATACCTTTTCAATATTAACCTGTATCAGTTCAATGGTTTCTGCAATGGATTCAAGCATCTTCTGGGATGTTTCTTCCAGATGGGAAAGCGCTTCCATGATACTGTTAGAAGATGCCTGTGTGCCGCTGCTCAAATTACGGATTTCATTAGCTACAACCGCAAAGCCCTTTCCGGCTTCTCCGGCTCTTGCCGCTTCGATAGAAGCATTTAACGCCAGTAAATTGGTCTTTGAGGTAATGCCCTCAATTGTACTGGTTTCTTCTTTTACATTTTCAAATTCTTTCTTGAAATCTTCCAGAATCTGTTCAACCTGTTTTGAAAGGTCTGCCATCTTATTGGTTGTTTCCACAACCTCTACCAGTTCACCCGCACTCACATTGGCATGTTCAACCGATGCCCCGATCAGGTCTACTACCTGTTCCATCAGGTCAGCCACACCTTTGACCTGTGTATCAATGACCTTTGTCATCTCCATGGAAGAAAGGGTCTTTTCATTTAAGACACCGTTGTTGGCATCGAGATTCTGCATATCCTTCATAACATCATTGGCACCCGTTCTGTTCTCGTCTGCCAGTTCACGGACAACCGTTACACCGTCTACAACGGCATTACTTGCATCCTTAACCTGTTCTACGGTACGGACAACGCGCTCTAAGTTGCTTTTAATAGACTGCGTAAGCGCCCCATCGGATTCTACCAGATGTTTGATTGCCATATTGGTACAAACATAACAACCAATTACAATGACCAGCTGTAATGCACATTCAGGACTTGCCATATAATCCATCATGCCCTTTGCCAGCCCCTTATAAGCATTACTTGAAATCAGTACAAAAAGTGTAATCCACATCATCGTGCGGATAAACTTCGGGTCTTTGTATAAAATCAGAATTGAAATTAACGGCAGGATAAACACATATGAAATCTGGTCGAGTGCCGTCCATGCAATGACCGAATAAAATGCAAGATATCCCAGTCCCACAATCCATTTATACGGTTTAAAATCCATTCCTTTAATAAACAACAGTGCCTGTCCGACAATATAGACTGCCCAGCCCACAATCGCAAATGCTGCGTAATAGCCCGGTGTCAGTGTTCCGGTGCCGACTTTGATGCCATAATAAATGCACGCAACGATCAGCAGAAGCACCCATGTTATGCTTGCTCTTTTGTTCGTCTTCGCCCTGAAAAAGGCTTCATTATAATTTTCCATAAACATTTCTCCTTTTAGTAAGTCAGCCATAGTTCTTTATTAAGAAGTATACCATAATTTATCAAAAAAGACTACTAATTCCCGCAGACACCATCAAAAGATATCATTTTCATTATTTTGTTGAAAAGCCCTCAAAAATATCTTAAAATAATGATATGATGCCATGGTAAAACCCCCTGGCCATGATAGGAGACTGCTATGAGTGACTTTATGATAAGAAATTTTTATAAACAGCGAAAAGACTTTGAGAAATCGTCTGCCGAACGGAATTTAACACTTACTTTCCCGGATACTGTCACAGAGATAAAAAACATTCCTTATATGACAGACGGCTCTGCCGCAAAAGACAACACTTCTTTGGACACGGACTTCCCACTGCAAAGCAGTAAATCACACATCTGCGATTCACACCGTCTGGACTGTTACCGCCCGAAAAAACAGGACGGCGAACTTCTCCCGGTAATTGTAAATGTGCATGGCGGCGGACTTTTACTTGGCAGCAAAGAATTTAACCGGTTATTTTGCATGCGGTTAAGCGAACTTGGTTTTTTAGTCTACAGCGTGGAATACCGTCTGATACCGGACTGTTCATTTTTCGACCAGTGTCAGGATTTAGCCTGTGCCATGGACTTTTTAAAAACGCGGATTTCTTCCGATAACGGTGATCTGTCCCATGTATATGCAGTCGGAGACAGTGGCGGTGCGTGTCTTTTAACCTACACTGCTGCCCTGCAGCATGCCCCTGCCGCAGCAAAAGCTGCCAAAGTCACTCCGTCTTCTTTACATATCAATGCGCTGGGACTCATCAGTGGCATGTTTTATACAACAAAAAAGGATAAAATCGGGTTGTTTCTTCCAAAGTATCTTTACGGAAAGAATTACAAAAAGAGTGCCTTTGCGCCGTTTGTAAATCCCGAACACCCTGATATTATAAAGGCACTTCCGCCGTGTTTTCTGGTAACCAGCCACAACGATTACTTAAAACGCTACACGTTACAATTTGAAAAAGCACTGGCACGTTACCAGGTGCCGCATGATTTACTGAATTTTCCGAAAAATCCGAAGCTTACACACGCTTTCAGCGTATTTGAACCGGAACTTGACGAAAGTTTACAGACAATGAAATCCATGATTGATTTCCTTCAAAAATACTAGAACAGGAGATGACACTTATGAACTATGATGAAAATGTTTTCAAAGAAAAAGCCAACATCAAAGCCCGCAGAATCTGGCTGGTCTTTGCACTTTTACTCACAGCCAACTATGGCTCCGATGCCGCAAACGGCCTGTATCCGTTTTCTAATTACATTATTTTTGTAGTATTATGCTGGGTTCCTTTCTTTATCGGCGATATTCTGCTGCGGCTAAAAGGAAAATCAACTGATTTGTACAAATATGATCTTGTTATCGGATACGGTATCTTTTATACCTTTGTATCCTGCACAACAGCTTCACCAATTGCATTTACCTATGTGCTTCCTGTCACAAGCCTTCTGGTTCTTTACAAGAACCGCAGCTTTATGATTCGTTGCGGCATCGCCAATACGCTTGTCATCATCGGCAGCGCCTTATACCGCGGTGTCGTACTTGGCTGCAACTCTGCGGCTGATATAAAAAATTACCAGCTACAGGTATCCTGCATTGTTTTATGTTATATCTGCTACGTGCTGTCTATCCGCCATTTAAACGAATCTGATGGGGCTTTAACCGACAGTATCAAGGCTGACTTACAGCGTGTCATCTCAACCGTTGAAAAGGTAAAAACTGCCAGCAATACCATTATGAACGGTATTACCGTTGTCCGTGAACTGGCTTCTGAAAACAAACACGGCTCTGACGTTGTTTTACTCAGCATGAATGAATTAACTGACAACAACGGAAAATTACAGCAGCATACCACCTCCTCCACCGATATGACCGGTGATATTAATGCACAGGTGGAACACGTTGTTGCATTAATCAACGAAATGGTTTCCTTAACAGCTGAATCCGTTACACATGCACAGACCAGTTCCACAGACCTTGACGAACTGGTAAAAACTGCCGGAACGATGTCTGAACTGTCTGGCGAAGTTGAAAATGTTTTACAGGAATTCAAATCAGAATTTGAAAAAGTAAAAGAAGAAACCGGTACGATTGACAGCATTTCAAGCCAGACCAATCTGCTTGCCTTAAATGCTTCGATTGAAGCTGCCCGTGCCGGCGAAGCCGGAAAAGGCTTTGCGGTCGTTGCCGAACAGATTCGCACATTAAGTACCGAAACCAAATCTTCATCCGGTCAGATTCAGGATGCCTTAACCCGTCTGGATGAGATTTCAGAAAAAATGACATCTTCTATCGAACAGACCTTGAAACTGATTCAGCTGACCCTTGAAAAAGTAACCTTAACCGGCGAAAATGTCGGTAAAATTACTGCGGATTCTTCACAGCTGGGTGAACATATCCAGGTTATTGACACCGCTATTAAAGAAGTGGAAAATTCCAACCGCCAGCTGGTTTCCAACATGGAAAACGTTACTGATATTGTAAATGTCATGACCAACTGCATTTCCGACTCTGACGAAACGACCAAACGCATGAGCAGTAAATATGAAGAAACGGCTCTGAATATCAACAACATTGAAGATGTTATCCAGGATTTAATGTGCGAACTGGGTATCGGCGGTTTCATGGGCATTGATGATGTAAAGCGCGGCATGAAGATGACCGTAACCGTTCATGATGATGCTTCTTCTAAAGACATTGAATACCACGGTGAATTACTGGAACAGGTTGAAAATACGCTTTTTGCCTCTCTTGAAAAGAAGCTCAGCCTGCCAAAACCGGCAGCATGTACCGTACAGGTTACTGTCGGTAATGTTCTTTACTGCTGGAGCCATGCCAAGATTCAGTCTGACAGCGGTAAAACAGCTGCGAAAGAAACTTACCGTATTCAGATTACCAGCCGTCCGCAGATTATAAACCGCCGGAAATATCCACGCATGGATATTTCCAATACCTGTACGATTACCGTGAAAAATTCCGGTGAAACCTTTAAGGGTCAGTTAGACAATATCAGTGCAAACGGTTTTGCCCTTCTGGTAAAAGACCCGTTCTTTGCCTCTGCCAAGGGCCGTGACATTTCCATTGCCATTGATAACTTTGCACTGACCGCTCATTCCGTACTGGAAGGCCGAATTATCCGTTCTTCTGAAAATGAAGGCACGTATATCGTCGGCTGCCAGATGCCGGAGGACAACTACTACATTATGGAATATGTAGAAAGTGCCCTGCGCGAAAATCCGAAACATGTGTAAAATATAAGATAACTACGATAAAACAGCTTGAACCAAACGCCACCGTAACCGAAGGCTTATCCGTTATGCAGAATGAAGTGACCGGTTCCGCTTCTGACATCGCCGCTATTTCAGCCGGTCCGCCATGGTATAGAACTGGTAGTAAATGCCTTTCTTTTCCATAAGTGCTTCGTGGTTTCCTTCTTCGGCAATGCCTTCCTGCGTAAGCACTAAGATTCTGTCCGAATTGCGGATACTGGATAAGCGGTGTGCAATGGTAATCGTTGTTCTGCCCTTTGACAGCTTCTCTAACGACTTAGCAACCTCATACTCGCTTTCATTGTCCAGCGCCGAGGTCGCTTCATCCAGAATCAGTATCGCCGGGTTCTTTAAAAATACCCTTGCGATGCTGATTCTTTGTTTTTGTCCGCCGGAAAGCTTCACACCTCGTTCTCCGATATAGGTCTGATAGCCGTCTTTTAGTTCCCTGATAAATCCATCTGCCCCGGCAAGCTTTGCGGCTTCAATAACCTGTTCCTTTGTCGCATTTAAGCTGCCGTATACAATATTGTCATACACCGTGCCCGAAAACAGATAGACGTCCTGCTGTACAATGCCAATCTGCTGGCGCAGGCTCTTTAACGTAAATGATTTAATATTTTTACCGTCAATGCTGATTTCGCCGGAATCAATATCATAAAAACGCGGAATCAGGTTACAAAGTGTCGTCTTTCCACCGCCTGACGGTCCGACAATGGCAACCTTTTCGCCCGGACGAATCGTCAGATTCAGATTTTCAAAGACTTGATTGTGGTCATCCGGATACTCAAAGCTTACATCTTTAAATGTAATATCTCCTGTTACATCTTTTAATTCGACTGCACCCGGCTCGTCAAAAATGTCGATTTTGGCGTCCATAATCTGTAAAAAGCGTTCAATTCCCGTCATGCCGCGCTGGAACTGCTCGGCAAATTCAATGATTCTGCGGATTGTTGCAATAAATGTCGTTACATACAGCATATACGCAACCAGATCGCCCGGCAGAATCATGCCTCTAACCATAAAAATACCGCCGGCAACCACAACTGCCAGATACATCACACCGTCAAACATTCTGGTTGTGGTCTGGAATGCGCCCATATATTTATACGTTTCTTTTTTAATCCCAAAGAAGCTGTGGTTATCCACATCAAACTTCTGATTTTCCATATCTTCATTTGTGAAAGCCTTCACAACCTTCTGACCCAGCAAGGTATCTTCAATACGCGCATTTAATTCACCAATCTGATACCGCTGTGCCGCAAATGCCTTTTTCATTTTGCGGTTCAGCTTCATACAGGATAGAACCATAACCGGCACAATCACAAAAATAATCAGTGTCAGCCACAAATTAATCATTGCAAGAATTGCAAAGCCTGCAATGCCTTTAATCGCCGCAATAAAGAATTCCTCCGGACAGTGATGCGCAAATTCGGTAACATCAAATAAATCGTTGGTAATCCGCCCCATAATCTGACCGACTTTCGTATTGTTATAATACGTATCAGACAGCTTCTGCAAATGCGCATATGCATCTTTACGCATACCGGTTTCAATCTTTGCACCCATAACATGCCCCGTATATGCCATATAATAATTGGCAATACCATCAATAATACGCAGTACCAGATACAATGCACCCAACATCAGAATGGTCTTTACGGACAACGCCGCAAGATCCCGGATTCCTTCGTTGGTAATATAACGCATAATCAGCGGAAGCACAAGCTCGCAGATTGTTGTCAGCGCCGCACAGAATAAATCCATGCAGAGCGTCCCCATATGCGGCTTATAATACGGTGCAAACCGTGAAAGCAGCTCCTTTGTTTCATACTCTTTCGTATTCACGTTTTGTTTCCTCCCATTTTTCTTCATCTTACTCTCTTTCTTTGTCTGTACACGCATAAATCTATATCTTTACACGCTTCACCCGGCTTCGCCAAACATTTTTCCTAAAGTTTTGTCAAACAATACATTTATTATGTGTCATGTTGCTGCGCCAGCCAGTTCTGTCAACGGTTTTATAGTATAGCCCATTTCTTCCCACTTGGTCAACAATTCGTCTAAAATCTGCGCATTTGTCGAAGACGTGGAATGTAACAGTACGATTGCGCCGGGGTGTATTCTTTTAAGCAGCTTGCCAAACGCTTCGTCTTTTGTCGGCTGTTTATCCTGATACCAGTCCACATAAGCAAGACTCCAGAAAAACGTGTGGTAGCCAAGCTCCTGCGCCATTTTTAAGTTTTCAATATTGTATTTGCCCTGCGGCGGACGGTAAAATTTTGTTATCGGTGTCCCTGTAATCTGCTCAAACAGATTTTCAACGTCCTGCGTTTCCTTTTTAAAGGCATCCATGCTTGAAATGGATGACATATCCAGATGATGATAGGTATGATTGCCGACCGTATGCCCCTCCGCAATCATCCGTTTGACTATCTCCGGGCTGGTTTCCAGAAAATTTCCGACCACAAAAAAGGTCGCCTTTACATCATGTTTTTTCAACGCATCTAAAATCGGCTCTGTATTGCCGTTTTCATAGCCGCAGTCAAATGTCAGATAAATCGTATTCTGTGTTGTATCCCCGATAAAATACGCATTGTATTTTTTTAATTCCTCTGCACTCGCATTTCCTGTCGGCGGCTTTCCTTCCGTGCCAAAACCCAGTCCCCAGTTTTCACTTTTTTCATGCAGTAATGCCGACACACCGACACTCTCCGCCTTTTTTGCTGTCAGCGCTCCCAGCGCATACATTACTAAAAACAGCACTGCCACGATACTTACTTTCTGTGCCGTTATCCCCGACCATGGTTTCCTGCTTTCCCTAATGTCTTTTTCCTTTTCTTTGCCATCAGCTTTACCGCGCCTGCGTCCCGACCTCCACAGCAGTTTCATACACCTCTCCAATCCACAAATACTAGATTTTTACCGCGCAGATTTGTTTCATAAGAACCAAATTCCAATGCAAAAAATAATTACACCGGCATTTTTTCACGCTATATACTATATTCCCGCCGTTTTGGCACTATTCCTTTTTCATGTTTTTTAATGCAAAATGAGCAAAATGAACGACCGTCATACCAACTACGAATGTTTGATACAACGGCCGTTCTAAGACTCTGCGTTATCCAATTTTAAACTCCTTTTTCTTCGATTCTTCATTGATTTTATGAATTTTACTTCATTTTTCAATTTCTTCGATGAAATCTGTTCTGATTGTACAAAGGCAACATCACCTTTTTATTCCCTGCTCGTAAGTTTTCTTTTTGGAATCTTTTCTTTAAAAAATCTTCCTTTTTGTTTTCTTACTTAGAACATTGATACATTTTTTGAATGATACCTGATTCCTTGAAATCGCTTTCATTGAATCTGTTTCATTCGGATAATATGAAGCTTCTTTCTGTCATCTTTCACGGGTTCTGACAGTTTCAAGATATCTGAAATATAGTTTCCTTTTACTTCTGCATCTTCATTGACTTTGATTTCGTTGATAACCAAAATCTTTTACTGGTATCAGAAGTGTTCCGGTCGTATATTTTTGATACCTTTTCAGTATTTGTTTCTTTACACAAATCTGAAATCTTTCATATTATTGTTGTGGTAAATCTTCAATATGAGTGCCAGCCTGTATTACCTTTTCCTTCTTTTCCTATCTCTTTATAGGAATCTTCCATTTGTTATATCGGTAAAGGTATTCTTGCGAGGGAACTGCTATGCCTTACCACTCTCATATTGTAGGTGTATTCCTTCGTTCTGCATTGGAATCAACCTCCTTTTAAGAACTCTTATGTTTGAAGTTCTTGTTTGTTTGTGATTGTATATTAACACGCAGGTTGTTATTTGTCAATACTTTTTTCAAATAAATTTTAATTATTTTCATTCTTTTCTATAAATTGTATATTTTATTATGAATATTCTGACATTTTATACTGGCAGCTGTTCTATCGTTTCATACGCTTTCATCAGCATTTCCTTTGTCACTGCATACGGATAATGGCGGATATCGGACATCTGCGGAATCCTGTCCATAGTTTCAAAGAACTGCTCCTCGGTAATGCCGATATCGGCAATGCGCACCGGAAGTCCCAGCTCTTTATTTAAGGCATAGATTTTTTCAAATTCCTCCTGTTGTCCGTCTACAAGCAGGGCATACAGTACACCGAATCCGACAACCTCGCCGTGCAGATGTTCTTTTTCAATGACCGGATACGCCGTCAGCGCATAAAAGCAGGCATGTGCCAGACCACTGTTGTAATCCGGTGTAAAGTCCCTTGTAAGGAAAATGGATACAATCGCTGTCGTAACCACAATCGCTAAAGCTACCTGCTCCAGTGCTTCGGTTGCAACACCCTTTTTATTATCCTCCAATGCCTGTCTGCCGTATTCAAGCATCGGTGTCAGGCACATTTTGGAAAATCCGACCCCGACCTCCGTATAATGCGGCAGTTTTTCACCGCGTGAAGAAATCTCAGCTTCGTAATTTTTTGCATACGTGTCGCCGATACCCGCCCACAGATAACGGTACGGTGCGGCGGCAATAATCTGTGTGTCGATAAATGCGTGAGCTGCCGGATGTGTAAAGAAATGTGGTTTGAAAAATGTGCCGTCTTCATGATACATAATTGAAACAGAAGTACATGCCGCACAGTTGGAAGCGATTGTCGGGAATGTAAACACCGGCTTTTCACACTCGATACACAGACATTTGCAGGTATCAATTGCCTTTCCACCGCCCACGGCAAACACCATATCGGCTTCTTGAAATGACGTCAGTGCAGCAAGGCGTTCTACTGCCTCATACGTGCAGTCTGTTCCGTAAATTTCTTTTCCGATAATATCCAGCCCGCCGTCCGCCGCATTTTTACTGATTTTATCAAATGCCGCGGAAAGCGCCTTTTTACCGCCGATTACAAGCACCTTTGTGCCGTATGGTTTACAGATTTTTCCAATCTGGTTATAGACCTCTTTTCCTACAGAATAACTCGGTAAATGTAATTCATAATTTTCTAATTTCATGATTCTATCCTTTCCGCAGACATTTTCATGCCCGCAAAACACGTATCAGTTTTTAATTTTCAGCTGCTTCGCTGCCCATGACCGGCTGTTTTTTCACGCAGCCTACAATCATATGGACAATAAACGGTATCACAATCACAATCAGCGTTGCATAACCGATATAAGAATAACCCGTCTTAACCAGCGGAATTAAGCCAAACTGTGTTGTGAATCCGACAAATGCAACACCCATTGCAAGGGATACGCCTCTGCCTGCGTTTTGTGTCTTTTCCTTCATGGTCTTTCCTCTTTTCTTTTTGTTACAAACCGAAATAAAGCAAAAAAAAGATTTCCGTTCCCTAAAGGAACAGAAATCTTTTCTGCACGCCACCTGTATGGAAATCTCACATACGGTCATTCTATAGTCCGTCAAATCGGCGATTACTACAGTCAGACGATATGCTCTCATCATAACGGTTAGAGTTTCCGTCAGCTCCTACTATCATTTCAGGCTGCCCTCATAAGTCCATTCACATGAACCGGAAATACTGCTTTCTCACCACATGCAGTTCTCTGTAATCTCTTACGCTCATGCTACTACTCTTATTCAACGGTTTGTCTTTTTTATTTATTGCTGAGTTTAGCACATTACTGTGTGAAATTCAACCTCTTTTTTACATTTTGAAATAATCAATGCTCTGTACAAGCTGTTCGGCAATCTGACGGAGCTGTTCGGCACTTTCATAGACCTGTTTAAATGTTCCTGCGACCGCTTCTGTTTCATTATATGTCTTTTTCGTGCCTTCCATGTTGTTTCCGGCAAGTTCAGAGAGCGCCGACACGGCTTCCACGACTTCACTGCGGGAGCTGTCAAGCCGCTGTGTACTGCTTTTAATCTGTCCGATACCCTGCATGGATTCCCCAATACCCGAAAGCACCTCTTCCACAATATTTTGGGTCGCCTGCATGCTTTCACTCTGATTCTGTAGAATCTGCTGCATCTGCTGCATATTTTCCACGGCTTTTGCAGAATCCTCCATAAGTACCTGCGTAGTTTCACCGATTTCACGGCTCGATTCGTTGGACTGGTCTGCCAGCTTTTTAATCTGATCGGCAACCACGGCAAAGCCCCTGCCGCTTTCTCCTGCCCTTGCCGCCTCAATCGAAGCATTCAGGCTTAACAGATTGGTTTCTTCCGCAATCGACGTAATCAGTGCCGTTGCCTCGTAAATTTTATTGACGGAGTCATTCGTTCTGTTCGTCTGCTCCTGTACTTCTTTTATTGTATGCTCCACTTCGTCATTGATTTTCATGAGATTTAACAGCGTTTCTGCCGCTCTGCGGCCGGACTGCTGCATTGCCTGTGCATTTTCGTCTAACACGCCGACTTCCTGTGTCGTCTGCGTGATATTTTCACCCATAATCTGCATCTGTGCCGAAGTATTCTTGGAATTTTCTGCCTGCTGTGCCGAATTATCCACAATCATTGCCACAGTATCTTTTACCTGTGTCATCGTGCCGTTGGTGGTGTCTGCTGCCATCCCCAGCACATCCGATGCCTCTGACAAATGCTTGGCATTTTCCGAAATTTCACAGATAACGGACTGCATGGCATCACGGAGTGTAATCGTTACTTTCGAGAGTGCACCAATTTCATCTTTTCTTGCAAGCAGTTTTTCATCGACCCATACTTTTAAGTTGCCCTGTGCCAGCTCCTCAACAACCTGGATGCTGCTTTGGATATTACTGCTCATAGACAATGCCATTTTCATGGCAAATGCAATACACACAAGCATAATCACAATCACCGCCATAACAATACTGCCAAGAATCCTGTTGATGACCGCATCTTTTTGCGCCTTATCCGTACCGACAAAGACCATGCCGATAATCTCACTGTCCGAACCATTTTGATAAACCGGCATGTAATAGCCATAATTTATATTTCCTTCTAATGATACGTTTTCGCTGAAATATTCTTCGCCGTTTTGCAGAACCTTTGTAATAATCACATCGCCCGCCGGGGAACCTAAAATGCGGTTTCCATCCGAGTCCGCAGCCGAAGTCATAATCCGTTCGTTTCCGTAGAAAAATGTCACATCCATATCCGTGTTCTTTTTGATACGGTCTACAAGACTTTCCGACTTGGAAATGTTATAGCTGCCCTTCCAGATATCGCCATTGCTGGTCTGTATGTAATCGCCCGTATTCTGGTCATATGCCGCCAGTGTCGCCGCCGCAGTGCCTTTTAGCGCTTCCTCAATCTGATTGATTAATGCACCTTTTACCGTGGTAAAGGTTAAAAAAATGGATACAATGCCTAAAAGCAGCACCGGTATAATGGTAATGGATAAAATTTTCTTTTTAATACTCATCTGTAATTCCCCCTATTCGACAACGTGAACGGTTTTAAAGTACCAGTTGATTTTGCCGGTAATCGTTGCGGCATCAAGTGTTTTACCCTGTTCGCCTACGGTTTCTCCCGTATTGGTTTCAATGACACCGTCAAACACACCGTTTTTCCCGGATAAAATCTGCTGTTTGGCTTCGTCCACCTTCTGTTTTGTCCCTGCCGCACAAAAATCTGCCAGTTCCGTAATGCCGACCAGATTTTCATTCATGCCGCCGTAATAATTACTGCCGTCCCACGTTCCGTCCAGGACACTCTGTACCGCAGAGGTGTAATAAGCACTCCAGTTCCAGATAACACTGCACAAACATGCATTTGGCGCATCTTTACTCATATCCGAATTGTAACCGATACTGTAAACGCCCCGTTCCTGCGCCAGTGTCTGCGGATAAAGCGTGTCACAGTGCTGTGTAATCACATCACAGTTCATATCAAGCAATGTCGCTGCGGCGGCTTTTTCCGCTTCAGGACTGTACCAGCTGTTTGTTACCTTAACGTAAATCTGTGCATCCGGATTGACAGAATATACACCCAGTGCGAAAGCATCAATACCGCCCGTAACTTCTGAATTGGAAGAATCCATTGCGGCAACGTAGCCGATTTTATTGGTTTTGGTGTTCATGCCTGCCACAATTCCGCTTAAATACCGCGGCTGATAGATTTTTCCGAAATAGTTGTTAAAATTTTTACCGTTGCTTAAATAGCCCGTGCCGTGTGAAAAATACACAGACGAATACTGTTCCGCCATTTCTGCGGTGGTCTGCATATAGCCCCAGCTTGTGGAAAATATGATATTACAGCCCGCATCAATACACTCCTGAATCGCAGTGCGTGTCTTTTGTGCATCACTGTCATCGACATTGATTTTGCGTATAATCTGGTCATCTGAAAGTCCGAGGTTTTGCTGCATCCCCTGAATCCCTAAATCATGTGTATAGGTATAACCGCTTCCCTCTGCCGGATCAGACAAATGAATGACCCCGACTTTAATATTTTCTTTGGTAATGCCTGTGGTATTTTGTACCGATACGGTACTGTTATCAGAATAGCCCTGATTGGTTGCGTAGTCGTCCGGCTTCTGTGCCTGACACCCTGCCAGCAGCAAACTGCACGCTGCTGCCGCAAAGATTCTGTAAAACGCTTTTGTACGCTTACAATACACTTTCTTATTCATATGAATCTCCCCTTTGTCACTACAATACATCTTTGGTTGCATATATATACTATAATTTATCATAAAAATAAGAATTTGTAACGCTTTATTTCGGATTTTTTTAGACTTTTTATACTTTTTTAATACGCACAAATAAGCGGACAAAAATAATTTTCTGCCCGCTTTGCTTTGTGTTTTAAATGGCATCTGCCGTCAATGCCGCATTCTGCGTATTAATAATGCTTAATATTTCCTCACGGATATGCATATATTCCTGTGTATATTTTGCACTTTCTTGATTCGTGCCTACGATATCGTAGGTAAAATCCGTATGAAATTCTTTGACAATCCGTCCCGGTCTTGAAGACATGACGATTACTCTTGTTGCCAGTGCCAGCGCTTCATCAACATCGTGTGTAATCAGGAAAATCGTATTGCCGGTCTTATTCCAGATTTCACGGATTAACGTCTGCATGTTCTGTCTGGTTAAGGCATCAAGCGCGCCAAACGGCTCATCCATGAGAATCATCTTCGGCTGGTTGACAAGCACCCTTGCAAGAGAGGCTCTCTGCTTCATGCCGCCGGATAATTCATACGGCTTCTGCTTTGCAAAATCCTTTAAGCCAACCAGCTCCAGATACTTTTTAACATCTGCTTCGCGCTCATCTTTTGGAACTTTACGCATTTTCGGTCCGTATTCCACATTTTGATAAATATTTAACCATGGATACAATGTCGGTGTCTGGAAAACAACCCCGCGGTCTGCAGACGGTCCTGTAATCGGCGTATCACCCATCATTGCCGTTCCTTCTGTCGGCTGATGAAATCCTGCTATGATTTTAAGCAGTGTACTCTTGCCACAGCCGGACGGGCCTAATACACAGATAAACTCACCCTTTTCAATTTCCAGATTGACATTTTCAAGTGCTGTCACACTTCCCTTTTCACTGGTGTATCTTAAATACGCATCTTTTATGGAAACGACCGTTTCCCTTTTGATTTCACTTGCCATAACCTTCACCTCTCTCTGTCTGACATTACTTACCCAATGCGGTTTCAATGTACTTCGGATTCACTGCCTTTTCAAATACGGACTTGTCCGGTACTTTTGTAATACTGCCCTGTGTCTTTAAAAATTCTGCCGTGTCGTAAAGGTTCTGTACCACAGCACCCTTTGCACTGCTTGTTCCAAGATACGTTGAGGAAATCTGTTCACTGCCTGTCAGCCATGTCGAACCGCTCATCTGGAATTTTGCATTGTCTTCTGTCAGTTCCATTGCTTCTGCAATCGTCTTAATTGCGGTGCTTTCATCGTTCTTATACATGGATACGGATTTATCAAGTGCCTTTACATAAGCGGCTACAATATCCGGGTGTGCTTCTGCAAACTTTGTACGGACCACTTCAACATTGGAGGTCATATATCCGGCTTTTGCAAGTTCACCGCTTGTTATTACAGTTTTCTTATTGGATAACTGGGATAATGTCGGCTCCCAGATATAAGCCGCATCAATATCTCCACTGTTCCATGAAGCGTAGATTTTATCCGGCTGCATATCCAGTACCGTTACATCCGATGCACTTAGTCCGGCATTTTCCATTGCCTTTAAGAGTGAGAAATGGGCTGTGGATGCAAACGGAACCGCCACCTTTTTACCCTTTAAATCCGCTACGGTGTTAATCCCTGATGTGCCTGTTGCAACAAGGGATTCCACATCACCCAAAACTTCATGAATCCAGATTAATTCCACGCCTAAATCCTGTGCGATTGCAAGCGAAGCCGGACAAGAACCCTCCAGTCCAAAGTCAATGCTTCCTGCCGCCATGGCGGTGTTTACGTCTTTGCCGGAACTAAATTCCACGATTTCCACGCTGACGCTGTCACCCATTTCCTCCTGGAAATAATTCATTGCCTTTGCAATGCCTTCATCGTTTGGCATCTGCTGTGTACCGATTTTTACAATGGTTTTACCATCCGATGTCGTTGCTTCCTTTTTACTGCCGCAGCCCGTTAATGCAACAGACGCCGCAAGCATACCTGCCAGTGCCAGACTTACCAATCTCTTTACTCTCATAATGTTTTCTCCCTTCTTTAATCCCTGTTTTTTGCTTCTGTCATCTATTTTTATCAATCCTTGCCGCTCCACGGAACCAGCTTCTTTTCAAGGAATTTTAAAAGCCAGTCAATGAAAAGGCCCGTAAAGCCCATAACGAAAATACCGACAAAGATAATGTCATTTCTAAACCAGTTGCCCGCATCAACAACCATCCAGCCGATACCGGAAGATGCGGCTACCATTTCGGCGGCTACCAGTGTGGAATATGCTACACCGATAGCAGTTCTTAATCCAACAAAGATTTCGGCTGCACAGGAAGGTAAAATCACACTCCAGAACACCTGCATCCGGGTTGCGCCGACCGTATAGGCGGCATTGATATAATCTTCCTTAATTCTTGCGACTGCCGATACACAGGCTACATAAATCGGTGCAAAGCAGGCTAAGAATAACAGTGCAATCTTTGAACTGTTACCGATACCGAGTGCCAGTGTCAGCAGCGTGTAGTAAGCCAGCGGCGGCAGTGGTCTGTAAAATTCGATAAACGGTTCGACAAATGCCTTGATTTTGGAACTAAAACCACTTAAAAGTCCAAGCGGTACAGCCGTTACTACGGAAAGCAGGAAGGCTTTTAAAAGTCGTTCCATACTGGTTCCCAAATGCTGTAATAAGGTGTGTCCCTTATATCCTTGTGTTAAAACTTCTACAAATGAATCCCATGTTGCCTTCGGTGTCGGAATCAGCTTCGGGTCAACCAGTTCCAGTGCCGTTACCAGATACCATGCGGCAAAAAATAAAATGACTGCACAGACGGAAATAATCCGTTCTGTTGAAATTTTTTTCTTTTTCTTCATACCTAATCCTCATTTCCGAGCAAATTTTTTCATCATAGCTATTTGTTTTTGCTCACAAAGAAATAGCCGGACAAAAAGGAGCCTGACGGATTTATTCCTGTCAAGCCCCTTTGCTTCCTTGTTTTATATATTAAATTGTCATGACCTTTCCCTCTCTTACGCTGTAAGAGCTTTGCAAATCCACTGTAAAGATTCTGCCGTCACCGTGTTCTCCGGTGCAGTTGACTGCCATTAATTTATCAACGATAAGCTGTTCATCATCATTTTCTGCTTCTATAATAAACATCCGCTTATTGTTTAATCCTGTTGTAATGACCGAACCGTCCATAAAGGTCCGTACCACTGCCTGTTTTCCTCTGCCGCTGACTCTCACGCATGTGAATCCCGGCTTTCCGATGTCAAGCAGTGCCTGTTTGGTTTCTGCCGTTTTGTTCGGTCGCACAATTGCGATAATTTCTACCATAACATTCCCTGCCTTTCTACAGTCCTTCTGTCTTTGAACTGATTGTATAGGCTTTCTTAATCGGTGTTACAAAAATTCGTCCGTCACCGAAATTGCCTTCACCGGTTCTTGCCGTTCCGATAATCAAAGAACAAACCTTTTCTTCTACTTCATCGTCTACAACAATCATCAGCATTTCCTTCGGAAGTTCATCATAGAACACGGAACCGACCTGTAAGCCCTTTTGCTTGCCTCGTCCATATACCTCAATTTTAGTTACCGCCGGATATCCTGCATCTGCCAGTGTCTTTAAGGTTTCATCTACTTTCTCCGGTCTGATAATCGCCCGAATCATTACCATAATGCCCCTCCTTTTCTACCGCTTCCTGCGGTGTTGTGCTTTTGTTTGTTTGAATCTGATTGAAAGTTTAGCACCTCCTGTATCCATTCACAATGTCTTGAAAAACAAAGTTTTTTGTGCTGGTGCACAGGTCTTTGCTTTTTTTATAAAAATGTGATAGTGTCTAGGAAAAAGTGTATGCATTAAAATACCTGTGGAAAGGAGTATCAATTATGAAGCTTCCAGGTTATTATACGTCCGGTCAGTTTGCACATATGGCAGAGGTATCGGTACGGACAATCCGCTATTACGACCAACAGAATATTTTAAAACCTTCTTATATTAATGAAAGCGGTGCGCGTTTTTATACCGATGAGGACTTTGTACGGCTCCAGCAGATTTTATTATTGAAATATCTCGGTTTTTCACTGGAAGATATCCGTGAAATGACGATTAATGATACCGACTATCACCTGATGCAGAATGCCTTAAATCTCCAGTTAAAGCTGATTGATGATAAAATCGAACAGATGCAGCTGGTGAAACAGGCAATTCAGGATACTTCCCGTGAAATTTCCAAAAATCACACCGTAAACTGGAGCCAGATGCTGCATCTGATTCACCTGACCGGTATGGAAAAGAGTTTAAAGACACAGTATCAGAATGCCAGCAATATTTCTGCCCGTATCCGTCTGCATGAAATGTATTCCCAAAATCAGACGGGGTGGTTTCCATGGATTTACCACAACTGTAAAATCACAGACGGTATGCGCATTCTGGAAATCGGCTGTGGGGACGGTACACTCTGGAATGAAAATATGGCAAAACTTCCTCAAAATATTTCCGCAGTCTTATCCGATATTTCAGAAGGCATGCTGCGTGATGTCAGAAGGCGTATCGGCAGTGATTCCCGCTTTTCTTTTCAGGCATTTGACTGCCACCGGATTCCATTCGCCTCAGACAGCTTTGACCTTGTGATTGCCAATCATGTACTGTTTTACTGTGATGATATTGCAAAAGTCTGCCGTGAAGTATCCCGCATATTAGTTCCCGGAGGAAGGTTTCTATGCAGTACCTACGGTGCTTCCCATATGCAGGAAATCACGGCACTCGTCCAGGAGTTTGACAGCCGTATCCAGTTATCCGGTGATGCCCTGTATGCAAGGTTTGGGCTTGAAAACGGCGCAGAACTCCTTGCACCGTATTTTTCAGAAATTTCAACACAGCTCTATGACGATGCCTTATATGTCACAGATGCGGCACCGCTGATTGAATATATTCTTTCCTGCCACGGCAACCAGAACCAGTATCTGTTAGAACGTTATCAGGATTTCCGCCGCTTTGTGGAAAAAAAGACGCTCAAAGGATTTCATATTACAAAATCGGCAGGGCTTTTTATCTGCCGGAATAAAATATAGAAATTCTTTCATAAAATTTTCCGAAAAAAGCTTGAAGGTGACGTAACGTCATCTTTTATACTGGGTATATTGACAAAATTTATTTGCCTGATTTTAAAACAAAGCATTTACTGTTTCTACAAAAGACTGGAGGTTTTATGAAAGGAATTATTTTAGCAGGCGGTTCAGGCACACGTCTTTATCCGCTGACAATGGTCACTTCAAAACAGCTGCTGCCGGTTTACGATAAGCCGATGATTTACTATCCGCTGTCCGTACTCATGAATGCCGGCATCCGCGACATTTTAATTATTTCAACACCACAGGATTTACCGCGTTTTCAGGAACTGCTGCGCGACGGCAGCCAGTTTGGTGTCCGCTTATCTTACAAAGAACAGCCAAGCCCGGACGGACTGGCACAGGCATTTATTATCGGTGAAGAATTTATCGGTGATGACAGTGTTGCCATGGTACTCGGCGATAACATTTTTGCCGGACACGGTTTAAAGAAACGTTTAAAAGCCGCGATTGAAAATGCCGAAAACGGCAGAGGTGCCACCGTTTTTGGCTACTACGTAGACGACCCGGAGCGGTTCGGTATTGTAGAATTTGACAAAAATGGCAAAGCCGTATCCATTGAAGAAAAACCGGCAAAGCCAAAGAGCAATTACTGTGTTACCGGTCTGTATTTTTATGACAACCGCGTTGTTAAATACGCTAAAAATTTAAAGCCAAGTGCGCGCGGCGAACTTGAAATTACTGATTTAAACCGCATTTATCTGGAAGAAAACCAGTTAAATGTCGAGCTTTTAGGACAGGGTTTTACATGGCTGGATACCGGAACACACGAAAGCCTTGTCGAAGCTACCAATTTTGTAAAAACAATTGAACAGCACCAGCACAGAAAGATTGCCTGCCTTGAAGAAATCGCTTATTTAAACGGCTGGATTTCAAAGGAAGATGTATTAAAGGTTTATGAACTGTTAAAGAAAAACCAGTACGGACAGTATTTAAAAGATGTCTTAGACGGCAAATATATGGATGTACTGCACTAAAGGAGGATTTATGACTATTATTGTAACCGGCGGTGCCGGATTTATCGGAAGCAACTTTATTTTTCATATGTTAAACAAATACCCGGATTACAGGATTGTCTGCTTAGACTGCCTAACCTATGCCGGAAATTTATCAACGTTAGAGCCTGTTATGAACAACCCGAATTTCCGTTTTGTAAAGGAAAGCATTACGGACCGTGAGGCCGTTTACCGTCTTTTTGAAGAAGAAAAGCCGGATATCGTTGTCAACTTCGCTGCTGAAAGCCATGTTGACCGCTCTATTGAAAACCCGGAAATCTTTCTGGATACGAACATCAAAGGTACTGCCGTTTTAATGGACGCCTGCCGCAAATACGGCATTACACGTTATCATCAGGTTTCTACCGATGAAGTATACGGCGACCTGCCGCTTGACAGACCGGATTTATTCTTCACGGAAGAAACGCCGATTCACACCAGCAGTCCTTACAGTTCCTCAAAGGCCGGTGCGGATTTACTGGTGCTTGCCTACCACAGAACTTACGGCCTGCCGGTAACAATCAGCCGCTGTTCCAACAACTACGGTCCATATCATTTCCCGGAAAAGCTGATTCCGTTAATGATTGCAAATGCCTTAAATGACAAGCCGCTTCCGGTTTACGGAAAAGGTGAAAATGTGCGTGACTGGCTCTATGTAGAGGACCACTGCAAGGCGATTGATTTAATTATTCACAAGGGACGTGTCGGTGAGGTTTATAATATCGGCGGCCATAACGAAATGAAAAATATAGATATCGTAAAGATTATCTGCAAGGAGCTTGGTAAACCGGAAAGCCTGATTACTTATGTAACCGACCGCAAGGGACACGATATGCGTTATGCCATTGACCCGACAAAGATTCACAATGAACTGGGCTGGCTTCCTGAAACAAAGTTTGCAGACGGCATTAAGAAAACCATCCGGTGGTATCTGGACAATCAGGACTGGTGGAAAACGATTATTTCCGGCGAATATCAGGATTACTATGAAAAAATGTATAAAAACCGCTAATAGAAAGGACATGAATTTATGAAAGTGCTTGTTACCGGTGTCAAAGGGCAGCTCGGACATGACGTTGTAAATGAACTTGAAAAACGCGGACATACTGCTGTCGGTGTTGATATTGAAGAAATGGACATTACAGACTTTGCCAGTGTTAAAAAGACACTGACAGCGGTTTCACCGGAAGTGGTCATTCACTGTGCGGCATGGACGGCTGTCGATGCCGCAGAAGATCCCGAAAATCAAGAAAAAGTCCATCTTGTCAACGCTGTCGGTACGGAAAATATTGCTAAAATGTGTAAATATCTGGATATTGCCTGCATGTATATTTCAACCGATTATGTATTTAACGGTCAGGGAACTGACAGCTGGAAACCGGACTGTAAGGACTATGCACCGTTAAATGTGTACGGACAGAGCAAATTAGACGGGGAACTCGCCGTTTCCGGTCTGCTTTCCAAGTATTTTATCGTCCGTATTGCATGGGTATTCGGTCTAAACGGCAATAACTTTATCAAAACGATGTTAAAGGTCGGCGCAAGCCACGATAAACTGACGGTTGTCAATGACCAGATTGGCACACCGACTTATACGTTTGATTTGGCACGCCTGCTTGTCGATATGATTGAAACCGACAAATACGGTTACTACCACGCAACCAACGAAGGCGGCTTTATCAGCTGGTATGATTTCGCGACGGCTATTTTTGCCGAAGCTGTGGCTTTAGGACACAGTGAATATGACAGCGGACATTTAACGGTTGCTCCTGTTACCACGGCGGAATACGGCATTTCCAAAGCCGCAAGACCGTTTAACAGCCGTCTGGATAAGCACAAGCTTGTTGAAAACGGATTTACTCCGCTTCCGACATGGCAGGATGCACTAAAACGATATTTGAAAGAAATTTTGTAATAACAAGGGCATGAAAATGCCCGTGGAATGGAGAAGTGTGAAAAATAACGCTGATGCGCTTATTTTTCACACGGAGATTTGTTTCTGAGCGAAAACAAATCTCCATGATTGCAGATGAGAAATCGCCTGCGCGAATTTCTCATCGCATCTACGCAACAAGTTGCTCAGAAAAGGAGATAATATGGGACAGATTCAGGTTGAAAAAAATGCAGGCGGAATTGAAGGCCTGTGCGTGATTACACCAACCGTTCACGGCGATTCACGCGGATATTTTATGGAAACTTACAATCAAAAGGATATGGAGGAAGCCGGACTTACAATGCAGTTCGTACAGGACAACCAGTCTGCTTCTTCAAAAGGTGTTCTGCGCGGTTTACATTTTCAGAAGCAGTACCCACAGGGCAAACTGGTACGTGTCATCAAAGGCTGCGTTTTTGATGTTGCCGTGGATTTACGTGAAAACAGCCAGACATACGGCAAGTGGTTCGGTGTGGAGCTTTCTGAAGAAAATAAAAAGCAGTTTTATATCCCGGAAGGCTTTGCACACGGATTTTTAGTATTAAGCGATACCGCAGAATTCTGCTATAAATGTACGGACTTCTACCACCCGAATGACGAGGGCGGTCTCGCATGGAATGACCCGGAAATCGGAATTGTATGGCCCAAGCTTACCGGCTCCTATAACGGCACCCCGTCCGGAGACGGCTACAGCCTTGATGACGGCACGAAGCTGTTACTCAGCGATAAGGATCAGCTGTGGAAGGGATTGAAGGATACGTTTCATTTCGCGTAAAGATTCCGCGTAAAGTGTAGAATGGAAAAGCAGTGCAGTACCAAAAACGCCTCAACGTGTTACTTGACTTCGGCTTATTTTGGTACTGCACTGCTTTTATTTACGCTTTGGCTCCATGAGGGGAGAGCATGGCAGTCGGAACATTATAGGAAAAAATTTACCGTGTTACTTGACTTCGGCTTATTTGGGTTCTTCCCTGCTTTTATTTACGCTTTGGCTCCATCATTTACAGTTAAGCGAATTTTCTGCCTGTTAATAATTCAAATGCTTCTTTATATTTTGCAATTGTCTTATCGATTACATCGTCCGGGAGGAGGTAGTCGCTGTCCGGATTTGCTTTTAACCAGTCTCTTACGAACTGCTTGTCATATGACGGCTGTGACTTTCCTGCTTCGTATCCTTCTAACGGCCAGAATCTTGAGCTGTCCGGTGTGAGCATTTCATCACCGATAACAACGTTGCCGTTCTCATCCAGACCAAATTCAAACTTTGTATCTGCAATGATAATTCCCTTGCTTAATGCGTATTCTGCGCACTTCTTGTAAAGCTTGATTGTACAGTCCTTAATCTGTGTTGCATAATCTCTGCCCTTGCCCGGATAAAGCTTTTCTAACACTTCTACGCTCTGCTCGAAAGAAATATTTTCATCATGATCGCCTAATTCAGCCTTTGTACTTGGAGTATAAATCGGTTCAGGCAGTTTTTCTGATTCCTTTAAACCTTCCGGAAGGCTGATGCCACAAACAGTACCGTTCTTCTTGTAGCTTTCCCAACCACTGCCTGTAATGTATCCACGCACGATACATTCAATCGGGAGCATTTCCAGCTTCTTGCACAGCATGCTGTTTCCGTCGTATTTTTCTGACTGGAAAAATTCCGGCATATCTTTTACATCTACAGAAACCATATGATTCTTTACAATATCCTTTGTGTAATCAAACCAGAACTTTGACATCTGTGTTAAGATTGCACCCTTATCTGTAATCTTATTCTTTAAAATGTGGTCGAATGCTGATATTCTGTCTGTTGCCACAAGAATAAGATTCTCTCCGATATCGTAAACTTCTCTTACTTTTCCTTCTTTGAATGGTTTAAATTCCTGCATTTTCTTTATATCCTCCATTTTTTACAATTTACTTTAGTATACAATATTCGACACCGGTACTCAAGCCGTATTTTATGAAAATATGCCAAGCGCAGGCAATTTCTCATCTGCCATCACCTGACTTCAAAACTGCTGTGTTCCCCGCTGATAAATTTCATTGCTCCGATAATCGAATTTTCTGCCATATTGGATACGGCTTCATCCGTGTAAAATGCGGTATGCGGTGTTACAACGACATTGGAATAGGAACGCAGGATTGCTAGCTTTGGATTGCCAAGCGGTTCACCCATACGGTTAAAATAATACAGTCCGCTCTCATGTTCCACAACATCTAACCCCGCAAAACCAACTTTTCCATTTTCAATGCCTTCAATTAAAGCATCCGTGTCAATCAGCGCACCTCTCGCACAATTGATTATAATGACACCGTCCTTCATTTTCTGAATTGCCTGCGTATCAATCATGTGATAATTATCATCTGTTGCCGGTGCGTGCAGTGTAATAATATCACTTTCCCGAATCAGTCTGTCAAGGCTTACGTATTCTGCCTTTTCCCTTACTGCTTCCTGCTCGTAAATATCATAAGCAAGCATTTTACAGCCAAAACCGCCAAGATGGTCAATCACCGTTTTTCCGATGCGTCCCGTACCAATTACACCAACCGTACAGTCGCTGAACTCCCTGCCGATTTTTCCTTTGAGCGTATAATCCTGAATCGCGGCACGTTCCATAATGTGCTTTGCCTTACGGCACCCCATCAGCATTAACATAATGGTATAATCCGCCACACTCGCCGGATTGTAAGTTACATGAGTCACACCCATGCCAAGCGTATGGGCATATTCCGTATCTATATGGTCATACCCAATCGTTCTTGATGAAATACAGCGGATTCCCGCCGCATGAAACGCATCAATCATCGGCTTATCCATAATTGTCGTGATAATATCCACAACATCATAGCCCTTTGCAAGCTCTACATTTTCAAGGCACGGTGTCTGTGTCGTATACCCGAATTCCACACCGTATTCCCCACAGAACTTCTCAAAAAAGGCCAGTTCATCATATTCTCTCATACTGTATACAAAAAGCTTCATTATACTACTCCTATTCTGAGCGATTTCTCATCTGCCATTAGGCAATTTGTTTTCACTCGGAAACAAATTGCTGTGTGAAAAATCTTTCATTTATGGATTTTTCACACTAGTCGGCATACTCTGACGTAATTCCTAAATATTCTTCCAGTGAAAGTCCACTGTTATACACCTTTGTTGCCATGTCAATGCCTAAGTAACGCAGGTGCCACGGCTCATACTGATAGCCGGTCTGTGCATCTTTTCCCTTTGGAAAACGGATAATAAATCCGTACTCCTGTGCATGCTGTTCCAGCCATGCACTTTCCTTCGTATTACCAAAGGAATCATCAATCGTATTTAAATCAAAGCAGAGTCCCGTCTGGTGTTCCGAATATCCCGGTCTTGACGAATATGTATCTGCCAGTGCCTTTCCATCACTCTTTACATAATTGTTATACAGTGTCTGCTGACGGCTGTATGAGCGGTAACCTGAAGAAATGTAAATATTTAAGCCCTGTGCGGCAGCGGCTTTCTGCATGACTGCAAAGGCTTCTTTGACTTCCGGCAGCAAATCACCCGGTGCATAGCTTTCCGGCAGGGAATAAGACTTATTGGCAATCATCACGCCGCCGATATACGTCACACCGTCTACCACCTGAATGGCATAGCCCTTTGCCGTCACACTCTGTACCTGTGTGCCTGCAAGTGTTTCTCCGGCTGCTTCTGTCTGAGATGTCTGCTGGCCCTGCACAGTATCTGTACCGTTTTCTGTCTGTGATACCGTCTGTGCAGAAGTATCATTCTGCACCGTCTGTGTCTTTTTATGATGTCTTATAATGCCAGCCACTACAAGCACTGCCACAAGCACAAGCGCTGCTGCAAGCACTGCCGCCCGCGCCGCGGCAGTCTGTCTGCGCCTGCGTGCCTTTTCACGTTTTCTGTTATCTATTCTTACCGGTTTTGTACCCATAATTCCTCCGATTCATATTAGGATAGCTTCTGTAAAAATGCTTTTGTTCTTTCATTATCCGGATTATCAATGACATCTTCCGGCTTTCCCTGCTCGACAATCACACCGCTGTCCATAAAAATAACACGGTCTGCCACTTTCCTTGCAAATGCGATTTCATGCGTTACAATCACCATCGTCATTTTTTCCTGTGCCAGCTCACGCAGTACCTTTAAGATACCGGCTGTAATTTCCGGATCCAGTGCCGAAGTCGGCTCATCAAAAAAGAGCATTTTCGGATTCATGGCAAGCGCTCTGGCAATCGCCACACGCTGCTGCTGTCCACCGGATAACTGTCCCGGATAGCTGTTTTCTTTTTCTGCAAGTCCTACTTTTCTAAGCAGCTCCCTTGCCTCTTTATAGACTTCATCCCTGTCACGCTTCTGCACATGTATCGGCGCATCCGTCACATTTTTTAAAACCGAATAATGCGGGAACAGATTAAAATTCTGGAAAACCAGTCCAAAATTATTCTTTAACTGTGCCAGCTGTTGTCTGGATACGTAATGGGTGGCTTCTCCCTCCGCATTATCCGTTGCCGCTTCCCCACAGTATTTCAAAACACCCTTATCCATTGTTTCAAGCAGGGTTGCACAGCGAAGCAGGGTTGATTTTCCGGAGCCGGATGGTCCGATAATTGCTACAACCTCGCCTTCTTCCACTTCCATTGATATATCTTTTAATACTTCAAGCTCGCCAAAACTTTTGCCGACATGCTTCATCTCTAATAATTTCATCTTAATTCCTCATTTCCGCAGACGCTTCCTGCCGCCTGCCTTTTTGGCAATCCGCAGATACGTTATCTATAATTTATCTGTAATACTGCATGCTCTTTTCAATCTGTTCCATAATCCATGCAACTAAGAAGTTGAAAATGTAGTAAAATACACCGGCTACAAACAGCGGCATAATGCTTGCATTCGTTGCCGCAACCTGTTTTGCGAGCGTAAACATTTCTGTGTATGCCAGTGCAAAGGCAAGCGATGTATCCTTTACCAGGGTAATCACTTCATTGGTTACAGGCGGCATCACCCGCTTTACCATCTGCGGGAATATAATACGTACAAAGGTCTGTGTCTTTGAATATCCCAGCACCTCGGCGGCTTCATACTGTCCTGCCGGAACAGCTTCGATACCGGCGCGGTAAATTTCTGCAAAATATGCCGCATAATTTAATGCAAAACCAATAATAACTGCATAGAAACGATACGAGTATGACAGTGAAATGCCAAACAGGTAATATGGTCCGAAAAATACAACCAGAAGCTGCAGCATCAACGGCGTACCACGCATAATTGAAATATAAATCTTTGCAATCCACTGTAAAAGCTTTACTTTACTCATACGGATAAATGTAATCACAAGTCCGAGCGGCAGTGAGAACACCAGTGTGAGAATAAAAATACCAAGTGTGGCAAACATGCCGTTTTTTAACTGCACAATGATTTCTCCCAGCTGTGCAACAGAATTTTTCTTCTGTGTCTGTCCGTTTTCGGCAAGCAGCACTTCATCTGCACCGCTCTGTCCCAGACATACGCTTTCTTCCAGCTTCCACTTCTGTGCGATTTCGTTAAATGTACCATCTGCCAGCATTTCATTTAACGCTTCCTGTACCTGATTTCTTAATTCGGTATTGCCCTTTTTAAAACCGATGCCATACTGCTCGGAAGATACGTGTTCATTTAACATCACATATTTGCTGCCTCGGGCTTCCAGTTCGTACTTTGCGACACCGATATCCATGCAGACCGCATCGACTGAACCGGATTCCAGATTCATAAACGCACTGTTATAATCAGACACCTGCTGTAAGGACTGAAAGCTTGCCGCAAGCGCACGGTTTGCTTCTTCTGCATCTTCTCCCGTAAATGCTGCCAATGCAGAGGAATCCGCCTGTACAACAACAACTTTTCCAGCAAGGTCGGAAAGCTTTGTAATGCCGGAGTCGGCTCTTACAACAACCACCTGTGAATTATCCACATAGGCAGAAGACCATGTATATTCATCTTCCCTGCCGTCCATTGTAAATCCGTTCCAGATACAGCTGATGGTTCCCGAATTTAATTCCATGTCCTTTGAATCCCAGTCAATCGGCTGCTTTACAAGTGTCCAGCCATTGCGGTTACAGACTTCCTGTGCAAGGTCCAAGTCAAAACCGACATATTCGCCGCTTTCATCTTTGTAACCATACGGCGGAAATTCCGCATCAAAGCCAACCGTAAAGGTTCCGTCTGACATCTGCGCTTTTTCCTTTTTGCCACAGGCTGCCATGCCGCCTGTCAATGCCGATATTATCAGCAATACTGTAAGTGCTTTTAAAATCTGCCTTTTCATTTTGTTTCTCCAATCCCTTTTTGTCTTTATCTTCACAGCAGGCATGCCCGGCTGCTAAATCGGCTCTTGTACCGCATTTTACCTTACGGAATTCTTTTCCAATAATCAAAATGCGGCAGTTTTTAAAAGGTTATCCTCTTTCAAAACTGCCGCACATCATTGTACTACAAACTACTTTGTTGTCTGGATTCCCAGTGCCTGCTTTGCCCTTTCGATGGAATCTGAATGAATGTATATATCACACTTGGAATTTTTACGGCTGCTGATTACATGAAACAGCCCTGTGTGAAATTTCCACTTTTCAAAATAAGAAATATTATTCTTGCGCAACACTTTTTCTATTTTTTTGCATTCTTCCAACGTCACATCTGAACGAAGCAGACGTTCATTGGTATGAATCTCAGCGGTACTAAACTCACTCATGCCCTATCACCATTCCTTCCATTTCTTTGGCTATCATAGCACACTCTTCACAAAAAATCCAACATTTTCTAATCGTCATTTCCTCACGGTATTATAAAACATCAGCTAACCTTTGATGATGCTTGCGACATGGAATTTATGTACGTTTTCTTCCATGCTGTCTGCAATGTCAACCAGCTGCTTGGTCTTTGTGTTACAGTCGTTGACAATTTCACCGAGTTCCACCATAGATGCAGATGTTTCTTCGGTGCTTGCCGCATTTTCCTGGGCAATCGCTGCCAGACTTTCTGCACTGCCGAGTACCTCTCCCTTTAATCTATCTAAGGATTCCACTTCCGTAGAAATACTTTCAATGGCTGTTACTACATTGTTTACCTCTTCATTCAAATGCTCAAATATGTCTTTTGTAGTATTTAACTTTTCATACTGTCCGGTCATTTCCTGTCGGACAACCCCCATGGTTTCCACACTGGTATTGGAATTTTCAATCAATTCTGCAACAATCTCACCGATTTCTTTTGCAGTATTGGCAGACTGGTCTGCTAACTGTCTGATCTGGTCTGCAACAACGGCAAAGCCTTTTCCGTATTCACCTGCTCTTGCGGCTTCAATGCTCGCATTTAATGAAAGCAGATTAGTCTGACCTGCAATATCCGTAATCATATCTACGGCATTACCAATATGCATAACAGACTGATTGGTTTCATTGGTCTGGTTATAAACTGCAGCTAAAGATTCTTTATTTCTGTCACTGATTGCCATCAGTTCCTGAATGGTTGTATCCAGCTGTTCATTATGTTCCTTCATCTGTTCAGTACTCTGTGTCAGTGAATCGACATTCTGGGAGGTCTTTGTAATGGCATCACCCATATCATTAATCTGGCTGCTTACTTTCTGCGTTTCATCCGCCTGGCTTGTCGCTCCATTTGCAATTTCATCCACAGCCACATTTACATTTGAAATAGAATTATTAATCGTTTCAAATTTTTTCTGAAAATCATCTTTAAATTCAGCCAGTTCTCCTGTTGAGTGATGGATATTTACAACAATAGAAGCCAGCCCTCCTATCAGGGTATGGACTGAACGCGCAATATTACCAATTTCATCACTTCTTTGTAAAAGCTTTTCACTGATTTTAAAATCCATTTTCCCATCTGCCACTTCATCCAGATGTCCGATTACCTTTGTAATTGCTTTCACGATAAATGTTATAACCACAGCAAGCAGTGCACAGGCCATCAGCGTAATTATAATCATAAATACCGTTGTGTTAACCAGACGTTTTTTATAAATTGCTTTTACATCACTTGAAGGCATTCCTGTAAAAATAATTGCCTGACTGCTGCCATCTGCATTTTTTAAAGCCTCATAATAACCGTAATACTCTGTACCTTCAATATCCACATTATCGGAGAAATACTTTCCATCCTGCATTACTTTATCATAAACACTGTCCGGAATGGCAGTCCCTGTAACACGCTTCCCATCTTTGTCAATAGCGCTTGTTACCATACGTGTCTTCTTCCAAAATACGGTTACATCCACATTGGTCTTCTTTTTAAAATCGTCAATTGTCTGATTATTTGAGTTCAGATTATAGTTCCCCTTATAAAGATTTGTACCATCACTGTGGTAATCACCACTGCCTAAGCTGTCGAATGTCATCTCCAATGCATAGGATGCTGTCTGCATTTCATGCATGACCAGTTTTTTGGCAACCACTGAACCGACCGAATGAATTGACACACCTGCAAGCACTACAATCAAAATCAGCGGTATTAATGCCGTAATAAGAATCTTTGTCATCAGATTCAGTCCCTTTTTCTTCTCCAATACCTTGTCGTCCATCTCAAAGTCCTCCTTCGTTTATCCTGACTATTAATATTTATATTTTATTACAATCTGGATTAAAAAACAAGTAACAGAAGCTTTTTTTCGGACTATTTTCCTATGCCAATGCTTTCCTCTGAAGCCATTTTCCGCTTAAAAACCGCCAGCCAAACAGTGCTGATCTTGCACCCCAGTCTACAAACATGCCAATCCATATACCAAGTACACCCATCTGCAGCACGATGCCAAAGAAATACGAACTGCCGACACGGAATATCCACATTGAAGCGATGCTTACAATCATGGTAAAGGTTGCATCTCCCGCTGCTCTCAGCGCATTTGACAGGGTAAAGGACAGCGGCCAGATAAACAGGGATGTAACGGCAAAGCAGTGTAATATCTGCTCAGCAATCCGCACGGCTTCCGGTGATAAGTGAAAACACTTTGCAATCGTTCCCGCCAGTAAAAACAACGCAATATTGCATATCCAGTCACCCAGATATGCCAGTCCGACGAGCTTTTTCGTATACTGCTTTGCCTGCTTTTTTTCACCGGCACCAATACACTGTCCGACAACCGTAATCAGTGCCAGTCCCATTGCATTTCCCGGAATATTGGCAAAATCAATCACCGTATAGCCTACGGAATTGGCGGCAATTGATGCCGTGCCAAACGTTGCAACCATACTGGTTACAGCAAGCTTTCCAATCTGGAACATTCCGTTTTCGACGCCGCTTGGAATACCGATTGCAAGAATTTTCTTAATAATACTGCCGTCCGGCTTTAATTCCGACCATTTGTCAATGCGGATTGGATTGGTCTTTCCGCAGACAAGCAGAGTAATCACTATGCCTGCCACGATCCGGCTAAGCAGCGTTGCCAGTGCCACACCAAATACCGCCCAGTGGAAACCAAATACAAATATGGCATTTCCCACAATATTAATCACATTCATCAGCAGACTGATCTGCATGCTGATTTTACTGTTGCCGATGCTTCTAAATATCGCAGCCCCCGCATTGTAAATGCCTAAAAACGGGAACGACAGCGATGTTACCGTAAAATAAAGCACTGCACTGTCCATAACATCTTCTGACACATTTCCGAATACCGCATGCAGCAGCCCTCTCGTTCCGATTAAAGAAAGCAGTGTCATACAGACAGAAAAAACGAGCAGCACAGTTTCTAACTGTGCGCCCGATTTCTTCGCGCCTTCTTCTTTTCCTTTTCCGACAAACTGACTGCATACAACAGCACCACCTGTTGCCAGTGCTGCCATGACCTGAATAATCAGTCTGTTAATATTATCCACCAGTGCCACGCCTGAAATCGCAGCTTCTCCTGCCTGGCTGACCATTAATGTATCCACCATGCCGACACTGACTGCAAGCAGCTGTTCAAACATCAGTGGAATGATGAGCTTTTGTAAATCTTTTTTACTGAATAACATTTGTAACTCCTCCCGCAAAACGCTATGAAAGCAGCGAAAATTTTCCTTTGGAACTGATTTCAATATCTACCTTACAGTCTGATACCTGTTCGTAATTTAACTCCAGCGCATAATCAATACTGATTGTCAGCTTATCCTCTGTGCGCTGCATATCAACGCTTCTCGAAAAAATGCCAAGGTAGATATTACCATACGGTGTTTCGTAAAAGGTCATCGTTTTTTCGCCCGGCACAAAAGACAGGTGTGCGGTTACAGGACCTTTTTTTGTAACCTCAACCGAATTTCCCGCAATTTTAATGGTACTTGTACATTTTTTTGTCGTTCCTTCTAAGACCTCGTCGTATTTTATGTATTCTTTGCCATTGATAATCCGGTAACGACCGACATTAATCACTTCAACCGGGTCATCCTCATCCTCTTCATAATCGCGCGGTACATTCTGCGCAGCAAGCTGCAGTCCCTTGATATTGATATATACTTTTTCTTTCATGGTTTCTCCTAATACTGTTCGATGTTAATCTGCTGTGTCATGGTAATGTCAAACGGCAGAATTGCATTGGCAAATGCCTTAAACTTGTCTGCTGCATCACTGACATAAAAACGATACATTGAAGACGGACTGTCTACCTCACAAATATTGGCAAGGCTTTCCCGTTCTAACACATTTTTTAATTCAATCGCCGTTTCATATGCCGGATTAACCAGATTGACATGCTCACCCATCGTCTTCTGAATCGTGGAACGTAACAACGGATAATGGGTGCAGCCCATAATCAGCGTGTCAATATCCTGCTGTTTTAAGCCTTCCAGGTACCGCTGTGCCATCTGATCCGTAATTGTATCATGCCACATGCCTTCCTCAACCAGCGGTACAAACAGCGGACATGCTTTTCCGATAACTTCTACATCCGGTTTAAAGGATTTGATAAATTCCGCATAAACGCCGCTGCGGATTGTGCCTTCCGTCCCAATCAGACCGACTTTACCGTTTTTTGTGGTCTGTGCCGCCATTTTTGCCCCCGGCTTTACCACCCCGATAATCGGTAGGTCAAACTCCTTCTGCATGGTATCCAGCGCAAATGCACTGGCTGTATTACACGCAATGACAATTGCTTTTACATTTTCTGTCTGCAAAAACCGTATAATCTGTCTGGAATACTTTGTCACGGTTTCTTTTGATTTACTGCCGTAAGGAACTCTTGCCGTATCGCCGAAATATACAATCCGTTCATTCGGAATCTGACGCATGATTTCCCGCGCCACGGTAAGTCCGCCTACTCCTGAGTCAAATACGCCGATTGGCTCCTGTCTTCCCATAGGATTTCTTCTCCATTCTGCCGCACAGAGCGGCTTTTCTCTATCTTTATTATACTTTTCATTCATCATTTCAAATAATCCGCCTCACAGCCGTAAAACCATATGCACGCTTTCACTTTTTCTCCGCAAACAGGCGGTTTAAAAAGGTTAAATACTTACACCGGTACTCAACCCGGGTATTAGTTATAGCATTATATTCATCTTCTGTCAAAATATTCTTTAAAGTATCTTTTGAGGTATCCGGAAGCACGCCGTAAGACGTATCCACAAAGCAGAGCGGCGGGTATAACACACACCACCAGTTTTTTCCGTCGTGAGCTCCAATGTCAATACGGAATGCCTCATATTCTCCGGGCGGAAATGTCACATCGCCGTATGACTTCATCGGAAAATAACTATTTTCAAAATAAACTGCCACATCATAATCACTGCCCGCTTCCCGCAGGGTATCTAACGCAAGTGTACGGATATTTTCCGTCTGTTCCTCTAAAATCTGTCTGGACTGTTCAATATCCTGTGACTCCCTTAACAACGGCTCCATATATGTAACGACACGGTCTTTCACCTGAAGCTTTAACTGCTGGTCTGCTTCCGAATCACTGTTTGCCCGCACATGAAACCGGATAATCTCTGTAGCAATCCCCTGTGCAATGCCCGCACTGTCCTGCTGCCATGCCGCATATCCTTCTGCCGTGCGTATTCCTGCTATTCCAACCGTTAAAATTAAAATCACCATTATAAATACAGATAGTCTGCGTTTTTTCTTTCTCATAATACTCCCCCATTCCACAAGCACTTTAATGCCGAAGAAACCGCAAACTGAATTTATTTAAGTTCTGCGATAAGCGCAGCTTTGTGGCGCCTGCGGCACAAAGCTGCCAACGTCAGGTTACATTTGACGTGTGAAAAATCTTTTATTCCGGCGTTTTCGTTCTAAATGGAGTATTACCGTAAAAACACAGACTATACATTTATTTTTAATTTTTAATGATTCAGCAGCCTGCTGATTCCCTTTTCCTGATTGCTGATATGCTGATGAATCACGGTCTTTGCAACCGGTACATTCTTATCACGGATCTGCTTGATAATATCATTATGTTCACTGATAATAATAGAATGTGTTCTCGCATCTTTTACATATTCCAGACGGTAACGGTACATCTGTTCCCGCAGATTGTTGATAATCTGTATCAGGCGTGCATTGTTTGTCATGGAATACAAAATATCATGGAACTTCACATCCGCTTCTACAATATTCACGGCATCCTTTGATACGATTGCAGATTCAAAGACCTTATTGGCACACTTTAATTCTTCAATCTTTTCATCGGTTACATTTTTAATGGCAAGCTCTACGACCAGTTCCTCTAATGTAGAGCGCACTTCCAGTACATCCTTCATATCCTTTTCCGTGATGTGGGCAACCTCGGCACCCTTTCGCGGAATCATGATAACCAGTCCTTCCAGTTCAAGCTTACGGATGGCTTCACGGATCGGTGTTCTGCTGACCCCCAGCTTTTGTGCCAGCTGAATTTCCATAAGACGTTCTCCCGGCTCCATTTCACCTCGTAAAATTGCCTGTCTTAATGTATTAAAGACAACATCTCTTAAAGGAAGATAATCGTTGACATCCATCTTTAATTCGCCTTTCATCTGTCTGATCCTCCGTTCTTTATATAATCATTAATTAAAATTCTCTGTAATATATACCTGTCTGGCATCGCCTTTTTTCTTTAAAAATGCCTGGCACGCAAGCGTGGTCTGCTCATCCGGGAAAATACCAAATACAGTCGGTCCGCTTCCGCTCATCATTGCGTTAATTGCCCCGTGGGAGAGCATATCCTGCTTAATTGTTTCAATCACCGGATATAACGGCACAGTTACATTTTCAAGGACATTGCCCATAGACTGCGCAATCCGCACAACGTCCTGTGCTTCAATTGCCCGGATAATTCCGTCAATATCAGGGTGCTTTTGTATGCCGCCCATATCGAGCTGTTCATAAACCAGCCTGGTGGATACATTAATCTGCGGTTTTGCAATTAAAATCCACATATGCGGTACAGGTGTGATTCGTGTAAGCTTTTCTCCGATGCCTTCTGCCAGTGCCGTTCCCCTCATGACACAATACGGAACATCTGCGCCTAAGCGCACTCCCAGTTCCATCATCTTTCCCATAGAAAGATTCAGTCCAAACAGCCTGTTCACACCAAACATCGTCGATGCCGCATCCGTACTGCCGCCCGCCATGCCTGCCGCAACCGGAATAAACTTATTCAAATCCACGGAAATGCCACCCGGAAAGTGGTATTCATCTTTTAATAATTTGATTGCTTTATAAATCAAGTTATTTTCGTTGACCGGCAAAAATGCAAGATTGGACGTGATACGGATTTCCTCTTCGGGAATCTTTGTCAGAATCAGCCTGTCGTAAATGCCAATCGTCTGCATGACCATGCGCACTTCATGATAACCGTCTTCGCGTTTTCCCAAAACATCCAGCCCTAAGTTAATCTTTGCTCTTGCCTTCAATCTAATACTATCCATGATTTTCTCCAAATTGTTTCTTGTATGTTGTATACACAGTTTTATTATATAAAATCAACTTTTTAAATGCAAGTAATATTTATCAGATTGCTTCTTTGTTTCTGCGGTATTTATTAGGTGCTATGCCCTTAATTCTACGGAACGCATCCCCAAAATAATTGCTGTCGTTAAAACCGCACTCAAATGCAATATCCGTAATAGAATGATTCGTTTCAAGTAACAGACGGCACGCATTTTTAATACGGACATTCACAAGGTATTCTTTAAACCCAAAGCCGGTTGCCTGCTTAAATTTCTTTGACAGATAGGAACGGCTGATATGAAACCGCTCTGCCATATCATCAAGCGTTATTTTCTTATCGTAATGCTCATAAATATAGGTGGCAATCTCCTGCATCAGCTGATTATCCACATCAATTTCCTTATAGACATTATTCTCGTACTGCTGACAACGTATCATAAACAGCAGAAGTTCAAGCAGTCCCGCCTGGATAAATGCAGGCGATAAAATATCCTGTCCTTCACTTTCAAAAAGCAGCTTATTTAAGAGGGCTTCAATGTAATCACGCCGCTTGCTTGGAATTGAAATCACACCGGTTTTTAAACTCTTTGATACAATCTCATCGCCAATAAGACTTCGTATCCAGTTTAATTCCTCCTCGCGGAAGCTTAACACAAAACGTTCCACCGGTATCTTTCCGTGAAAGGTACTTCTGTGAATGTCCCCCGGCGGAATAATAATCAAATCGCCCTTTGAAAGCTTATAAATACTGTGATTTACAAAACAGGTACACTCCCCGCTTATCAGATAGGTAATATCATAAAACGGATGTACATGCGAGGTTTTCATCTGAAATCCTGCTTCTCTTGTAATTCTGTCAATTTTAAAATCAGTCGGCATGTCATTTAAAATACTAAAATCCACCGGAATGTTCTCTGATTTGTTTTTTTTCATACAATCCGCTCCTTTAAAACAATTTTTCTGTATTTATTGTATTTTTAAACGATATTTTCGTAGAAATTACTGTTTTTTATGTTACTATTTATATAGTCACAAATTATCTTTGCGTTGTCAAGATGATTTTTATGTTTTTAGGACAAAGGAGGGGCTTATGTCAAAACCTTTAAGCGCGGACAGGCGCAATATGATTCTGAGCGGAAATCTGATACAGGCAATTTTAATGCTTGCCATTCCGGTCATGATAAACAGCTTTATCCAGTCAATGTATAACTTAACGGATACGTTCTGGCTTGGAAGAATCGGAACAGAATCACAGGCAGCAATCACGCTTGTCTCCCCGATTCAGAATATTTTAATAAATTTTGGTACCGGGCTTACAACCGCAGGTGCAATTTTAATTTCACAGTATCTCGGTGCAAAAGAAGACCGTCAGGCAAACAGCATGGCAAACCACGTATGCTTGTGTTCCCTGCTGTTTTCACTGGTCTGCGCCGCCGTCTGCTGGTGTATTACACCGGGTATTGTCGGCTGGTTAGGTGCCGAAGGAAATATTTTTTTGTACGGAATTTCATATTTACGCATTGTAGTACTTGACTTACCATTCCTTTTTATGATAAATATATATACAGCGGTTAAACAATCGCAGGGTGACACGGTTCATCCAATGCTTTTAAATGTACTGGGTGTATCCGTAAATTTGATACTGGATCCGTTATTTCTGATGAAATTCGGCTGGGGAATCAGTGGTGCGGCACTGGCTACACTGCTTGCAAAGATTCCGAGTGCTGTTCTGGCACTATATGTATTAACCCGCAAGGGACAGCTGATTCAGATTAATTTTAAAGGATTCCGTTTTGAAAAGACAAAAATGCTTTCGATTCTGAAAATCGGTCTTCCAACGGCAATCGGTGGAAGTACAATGCAGTTTGGTTTTCTGCTGATGACAAAAAATGTCAATGCATACGGAACAACCGCTACAACTGCTTATGGAATCGGCAATAAAATAAACAGCATTATTACCATGCCTGCCAACGGTATCGGCTCAGCCATATCGACCATTGTCGGGCAGAATTTCGGAGCCGGTAATATTAAACGTACCGATAAATCTTATCACATCGCATTACGGATTGGAGCCGTTTTCTTATTTGTATGCGGCATGATTTTATCTAGACGTTTCATTGCCGAGCCAATCGTCCGCTTCTTTACTTCGGACGATGCAGTTGTCCCGCTTGCCACGGATTTCTTATCTATCATGGCACTCTGCTGCTGGACAAACGCATTTTATAACGTAACCCAGGGATTATTTCAGGGTTGCGGGCATACGATGATAACAATGATGGTTGATGCGTCCCGTATCTGGGTATTTCGTTTTCTTACCCTGTGGGTGTGTGCAACACTCCTGCATATGGGCGTTGAAAGTATCTGGTATGCCGTAGTAGTAAGTAATGCGACTTCCGCATTGATACTCTACATTTTATATTGGACAGGTATTTGGAAACACCGCACTGTAAAGATTGAAAAAAGTGCAGAGCCAGACCCGTCTACAACTTAATTAGCCAGTTTCCCCTATTTCGATATATCCCCGTCAGCGCATCCCCCCTCAGCGCCGGCGGGGATTCTTTTTGTACTTATATATCCCAAAATAGACCTGTACCACAAATACAAAACGCAGGAGGCAGCCCCATAGGGGCGTACCTCCTGCTCCAATTTTCATATACGATACTATATATCCTTATTTTTAATCAGTATCATTTTCACCAAACATTTTAACTTCAACCATTATCTTAATATCACACCATTGTTCTAAGGCTTTTATGCTGGATACATATTCTTTCCCTGCTGTACTTGCATATAATTTCTCATCTACTTCTACATGTAAAAAATTATTAAATGCATTGTACTCTATTGATATTAATTTTAGAACATCTTTGTTGCTGTATTCAATAAACTTCTTGCTTGGCTCTATCGTATCTGCCACGCAAAGAATAAACAATAAAGGGTTCTCTTTATAGGATATAGGCTGAAACATTTCCGGCAATAAACTATTTAAAGAATACTCAACATATGTTGCTCTACACCGCTCATTATCATCAGCCTTATACATATTATGTGATGCAATACAATCTGCTATATATGCAAATATCTTTATTTGTTCACTGCAAAAATAAAGTTCTTCCTGATTATAAAACGAACAAATATTGCCTTCAGCAAAATACCTTGAGTCCATTCTTCTATATTCTTTTAAATAGTTGCCAACTAATCTAGAATAAAAATCATCTGCCCCCACAATTCCATGGTCTAACGTATTCATTTCATATAAACGATAATAAAAGTAGTTATTTATAGTTCCTAAAGAATATCTTGGTCTTTTTATTAGTATACCATTATTATATTCTATATCTTTACTCAACCTATATATTTGATTTCTGTACATGTAATGCGAAATAATTCTTCTCCCCCATAACGATGAATTTAAATATCCAATATCAATTCCATGATCCTCATACCATTTTCTTCTTGTATAAAATTTAGAACTATATATTTTGAGCCTATTACATTGGTTATAATTGTGATGAGCATAGTATAATTTCAATGGTCGTTTTATATATGTAGTTGAATACTTTTCATATGTATATCCTAAATCATGGGCTAAGCAAAGAAGATACCAAAGATATGAAAATGGATAATCTGAAGATACTTCTGATTTAATTGAAATATTTTCATCTATTCTTCTTTGTAAAAAAATCCCTATAAAAAAAACATTAACCGTATGTACGTTTCTCATTTCAATATACTGATCTATAGACTTTGTCCAAATATCTAAGGAATGCAACTTGGAACCGCCTGCAAAATATTTATAAATAAAATCTCTCGCAGCCGTTTGATTTTGAAAAGCATCACCAAAGTTCACATTATAATAATTCCAAAATTCCTTATGATTTTCCATTTCATTTCGTAATTCTTTATACAAAGTCATTTACTATTTTCCTCTTTATTATACTCATAGAATTTTCTATTATCTTGTAATCCATTTAACATAATCTTCACTACAGAAAAAGGCAGCCCCATAGGGGCGTACCACCTGCTCCCCTACCGGGCTACCACACCCTCACAGATATTTTTGTATCCGTGGACCGAAGTCAAGTAGCACGTTGAGGGACACGGATACAAAAATATCCCTTACCGTATATAATTCGTCTTCACCTTCGCCTCTGCCTCTGGCACTGCCACACCATTGTTCTTTCCGGCTTCGATACATTTTAACATCCATGCCATATTCCGACCTAAAATACGCATCGTCTGTAAACCTTCTTTATCCTGACAGACTTCTTCCGGTGTATTGCCATGCACCATATTCCAGTAATTTGATGAAACAACCGGCATCTGCGCAATCGTAAAATACTTGTTTAACTGGTCAAGTGCCGCAGTTGCGCCGCCGCGTCTGCAGCTGACTACTGCCGCACCCGGCTTGTGTGCCATTGGATAACCTGCATAAAACAGTCTGTCAAGGAATGACGTAATCGCCCCTGAAGCCGCCGCATAGTGTACCGGTGAACCGAATACAAAACCGTCTGCATCCTTTGCCTTTAAAATTGCTTCATTTAAAGTATCGTCATTGTATACACACTGATGATTTCCTGTCTTTGCACAGTAACCACAGCCCATACAGCCCTTTACCGGCGCTGTTCCGATATGAAAAATTTCTGTTTCCACACCGTTTCTTTCAAGTTCATCTGCCACCTCTTTTAAAGCCGTATATGTACATCCTTCTTTCTTCGGACTTCCGTTGATTAATAAAACCTTCATAATTCCTCCATTTCTGCCGTTCTGACATCTTTGATTTTGTAAATTTGTAAACAACTGTATTTTACCAATACTATGCGGGAAAGTAAACGGATTATGACAAAATGCTTTTTATATCAATCATACCTATGCTATAATACGAATGTTGTCACACCCATTCTGGCAACAGAAAGGGGGTGTACCGGTTGGATATTATTATTTCGTTTTTTGTTTCTATTATGGCAGGTGTAGGTTGCCACTGCATTTGCAAATGGCTGGATAGAAACAACCGTGACAACTAGCCTAAAGAAATCCCCGGAGTTGCCGCTCCGGGGATTTCACTTGTCCGATTGGACTATTATTTCGTTTGCCTGCTGGCATTATAACATATGTCCACAGGCATTTCAAGTATTCCCTTGATTTCATTTTTTAATTCATTTTGAATCAGAATACGCAAGCTTTAATAAATTATTACATATTCCCTCTGCCCGCTTGATTTTTTTCCTGTCCTGTCCGATATATTAAATAGAAGCAAAAATACTGCAAATGCGTCGCCACGGAGGGCAGTAAAATTTATACCACGCACACCCGGTATGAATTTGAGCAGCGAAAAGGTGTGCAGAAATGAGGTTTATAATGAGTTTAAATGGAATTAATGCAGGTTATGCAGCTACTGCTGCAACAGCGATTGAAAAGGTTCAGAAAGCAGATAAGGCAACAGCTTCTTCTAAAGAATCCGCTTACAAATCCGAAGCCGGTGCTACCTACGAAACAACCGTCAGTGCTTCTTCTAAACAGACAAAAAATGCCGCACTGGTTGCCCAGTTAAAAGCTGATTCAGAAAAACGTTCTGCACAGATGCAGTCCCTTGTTACACAGATGTTCCAAAAACAGGGTATTGCTATCGGTACAGCCGATGATATGTGGAAGGTTCTTGCAAGCGGTAATTTTACTGCGGATGCCGATACGATTGCCCAGGCAAAGGAAGACATTTCCGAAGACGGCTACTGGGGTGTTAATCAGACTTCAGACCGTATTTTTTCATTTGCACTTGCTCTTTCAAACGGTGATGAAAAGCAAATGGAAAAAATGGTAAAGGCTGTGGAAAAAGGATTCTCCCTTGCTACCAAATCATGGGGTCAAGAGCTGCCTTCTATTTCAAGCGATACGCACAGCGCTATTATGGATAAATTTGACAATTGGTTTAAGGAAAACGGCTCTACTGCCACAACTGCCGATTTGCTCAAATAAATCACACATTCAGGCTATGTTTTACGGCAATGCCGCTTCTTATTAAAAATTATAATTTTTAAAATTTAAAACTCCGGCAGCACTTTTAAGACTGTATATTTCCAATATTTTGGGAATACAGTCGTTCTGCTGCCGGAGGTTTTTACTTCTATTACTGTCTTCTCTATTCTGTCAGATTTTCCTTAAATTTTCCTAAAACCATCAGAACCGCTATGATAATTAATATAATTTTAATGTACAGGCAGACCTCATAAAAAACACCCGTAATATCTGCCGCAAGAACTACCATAATAAATGCCGAATAAATTACAATGCTTTTCCATTTGTACTTTTTTACTTCTTCATCATCTAATGGTTTATTCTTATTTTCAACCGGTGCAAGCACCGCCATTATTATATATGCACCCAGCAGAATAAACCAGACTGCCACTTTTAAATCATGCACTCTGCAAAATATCCATATGCCGACAGTCAACAGATAGGTCAGTACAAATGCAGCGTTGCAACGCACATAAGTATCTGCATGGTATCCACCTGTATACTGGCGTACCAGTATAAATACCGAAAGAAACACTACTCCACTCCATATTTTTCCTATCCCTATGCTTATCCCCAGAATCAGCACCGCACCTATCAGGCTTGAAACCAAAAGTTCTATGCCATAAATATAGATTTCTTTCTTTTCTTCATCTGCCACATTTTGTCTGCAAAAAATATCTGCTGTTTTCTGCGCAATTGTGTGTATCATGCTCCCTCTTCCTTTCAATTCCGGTTACATTATTTTCATTTTTTATAATTCCACATTTTCCTTTATCAGCACGGTTTTACAGACAAACAGAAAATCCCCTTCACTCCGGTATTCTATTGTACCATGATATTTTTCGACAATTTCCCGCACATTTTCGATACCGTATCCATGCACTGCCTTTTCTGTTTTGGTCGTCTTTAACTGCGGATTGATCTGCATGACATTTTCTTTGGTGGAATTGTAAAATTCAAAATACAGACAGGTATCGTTTCCGCAGATTGTAATGCTGATATACGGATTTTCCGCCTGACATGCCGCTTCCACCGCATTTTCAAATAAATTACCTGCCAGGATATAAACGTCCCTGTCCGGTATGCCGTCAATACTGCCTGTAACCATACATTTGACATCAATTCCTTTTTCTTTACACCTGCTGATATTCCGGTTTAACATATAATTTAATACCGAATTTTTTGTATACAGTATCTGTTCTGACATGATATGCTCCTCTACATTTAGTTCCGATAAATAGGAAAGCGCCTTTTCCTGCTCACCGTTTTGCAAATAGTCCTGTATCAGATTGAGTACCCTTTTCATTTCATGACGGTTTTTCTGTGTCATCCGGTAACGCTGATTAATTTCTTCAATATCTGCCTTCTGCTGTTCATAACTTCTTATCAGCAATTCACTTTTGAGCTTTTCGCGATACTGTCTGTTTTCATATTTCATCATGATAAACACAATCAGATTCACGGCAATCATTCCCCCGGTGATAAGTCCCGCCTGTAAAATGCCGCGCCTCCCCGCAACCGGCTGGCTGAGTATTGCCGTAACAACCACAATGGAAATTAACGGGATACTTAATACGCCCAGTGTAAATTTTAAATCGTAAGTATCTGTCAAAATGTCCTGAAACCGGATAAATATCCCTGTAAAAATGCCTAATAGCAGCTGGGTTAAAAGCATTGCCGCCATTTTCTGTGCCGAAGCACCCTCTACGAGTTCTACATATCCCACATTCCATATCAGTCCTGCGATGCTTCCGCTGATAATCGCCGCAGCCACTGAAAACATCAGAATAACCACATTGCAGATACACTTTTCAATCCAACCTTTTTCACAAAATACGAAGCTGAGTACCCCTGTTACCAGCAGCGTTAATAACACTCCGTAATTTTCAAACGGTGTGAAAAATGTCTGTATTTCAAGATATACGAAAAATACCGTCACAAAAACTAGAATTGCTGCTTTTTTCTGGAATTTTCTCTTAATTCCGAGGCAGTGTATCAGAAATGCCGTTATCATTCCACTTTGCAGTAAATTAATAAATGAATCAAAGACTGTCATAATTTTCCCTTCTAATGCAGCATTTTGTATGCAAGCCACCGGCTTTTGAGCATACTGATTTTGTCTGCACTTACTGCAAATTCGTAGTTCTCATGCAATCGTACCGTTTTCCCCTCAATCGCTGTGACATATTTTAAATGCACCATTCTTCCTCGGCTTATTTTTACAAAATCATGTGCTTCCAGCTCATCTTCAACCCGCATTAGCTTATCCCGCACGCGGATATTTTCGTCCGCCAGCAGTATCACCATATCATGTCCGTAAATTTCCACCGCATAGACTTTATACAACGGAACTTCCACGACTGCCGTCCCGCCGCCAAACACAAACCGGCTGTATTTCTGCCCGATGAAGCGCCGGATTTCCTGCCCTGCAATTTGCAAATCGTCCTCTGCATGGCTTTTTCTGATAAACCCCAGCGGTCTGCATACAAAGGCTTCTGTGATATAATGCTCATAATTGGTCATGTATACAACCGCCAGTTGTGAATCCTGCATACTTAACCGTCGTGCCACCTGAAATCCTATGACATCGCCAAACTCGATATCCATAAAAATAATATCAATTTTATCTTCATGATAATATTTTAGAATCTGTTCCTGATTCAGATAAATCACACACTCAACCGGCTGCGGCAGTTGAAAGGTCTGTAATATCAACGCTTTCATTTTTTCCGCATACACTTTATCATCATCACATATTGCAAATCTTACCGCTGTTTCCTGCATTTTTAATTTCCCCGTTTATTATTTTTTTGATATCTATAACCACTATCGTAATTTTGTATTTATGCTCCATTTTTTTATAATACCATAAGCTGCAAATCCTCCGATAAAAAATGCCCACAAATATACCGCATAAATTATTTTCTTTGGGTAAATTCTCCACATTTGCCACGTATTCATTGGTATGATTACAGAAAAATATTGAAAAAATTTAAAATTCAACAGGTAAAGCACATGCGGTACTAAAATAAGCAGCGATACCAGTAATGCCGCCTGCTCCCGTAAAACCAGCGATATAAATGTAATCACCATTGTTCCTGTCCACATAAACAAAATCTTCCATAATACACCCCAAATTAAATACTGCCTTATTGTAATATCAATGGGAAAATCTTTCATCATTTCCAGACACAAAATACTGTTGTCAATGCCAGTCAGATGATACACACATAATACTTTATAATAAAAATATCCATATACGCCAGCTCCTATTAATATCGTAAGCACACTTTCAATCAACAGTTTTCTTACAGCGAAAAAAGTCCGTCCCTTTGCACCGCTTCGTATGACCATTGTCATATTATCCTTTTTTTCATAAGCAAATGCTCCGTTCATAAGCAGAATTAATGTCACAAAAACATACAGACTCACTATATTCATACTGTAATCCAAACGTCCTCCAAGCATATTTTCATAAATGTAAGGTGCTATAATAACCGGATTTACTCTCCGTGTTTCTTTCATATTTTCAAGATATTCCGTCTGATGCTCCATATACTCCACTGCTGTTGACAATACGGTTATATCCTTTATCAGCTCATCCAGCACCGCTCCGTCTGCTTCTTTTTCTTCTTTAGCCGCCAACTTTAATTCTGCATACTGCTCCTGCATCCTTTCAAGCCTGTCACGATAGCTGCTAATTTCCACATTTACCGCTGCCCCAGTCGTCATTCCCTGTGTCTTTTCATAATATTCCCGCAAAATGATTCTTTCTTCGTCATATGAAACTCCTCCATAAATTTTTACATTTGACATCAAAACGATAAGTATTAATAAAATAATAAATCCTTTTTGTATCACAAGCAGTTTATAGACTTCCAGACCAGACGGTGTCAGCTTTGCTATTAAGCTGTGATATTTTTCACTAATTATGTCCGCTGTCTTTTTCATTTTAGAGAAATGATGTATCGGATAATTTGTCTGTGCTGCCCGGATTGATAAAAATGCCCCCGCTAAAAACAATGCCAATACCAGACCTGCAATAAGCTCTATTCTGCCAAATAGCAGTGTTCCGATTTCACAGTTTGCATATTCAACCACGCTGTTCATTGGTACAAATAATTGAAAGATGTTAAAGTATTTCAATACTGCGAGCGCATTTCTTTGGGAAATTACTGTATAAAAAATGTATTCCGGTACAAACACACACAACAGCACAGCCATATACCCCGTCTGGCTTTTACATACGGAAATAATTCCCCACACAATAACTGCGACAGTCATTGCGGCACATGCACACAATAGAATATTTAATCCTATATACTGAATTTTATTTATATGCAGTAATACATCCGAAAAAATACAACTGCTTTGAACCGGCACGGTTAAGCTCTGACCTCCATGGTATAAAAATAAGCTTTCCCCCCAGATTGTTCCATATAATACTACTGCAGATATAACCGCAGATACAGCAATTATCATGAGCCTTTTTGCCGCCAGTTTCCACCTGCCGCCCGTTGATAAAAATATAATGCTCCACAAGCCTTTTTTTCTTTCAGATAAAAAACTAAAAACAATTATCATCATAAAAGCAATATGAAAATAACCGATGATTTTATACTGGTAAACACTTTCCCACGCACGCATTCCACTCAGTTCTGTTTTTATTTGTGCATTCTGGGATAAATCATAACTTGTCTTTAATATATTTTTGTATGAAAAAGAATTTTTATCAGAAAATGCCCCGATACGTACCATTGCTTTCGCATTTTCATACATTCCGGCAATTCTTTGAGCATACCCTTCAACATAAACTGCTTTATTATAAAATAGTTCTTTTGTTACCATAAAGACATCTCTTTTAGGAGAATTTTTTCCGATATATGTAACATAATACCAATTTATAAATGCTTTGATATCATCTGTCTGTCCATCCTGTGTTTCTTTCCACTTCCCGGTATTGTATTGATTTATCATATCCAGTTCCATTTGATTTACATCAAAAATACTATACCTGTTCTGATTATAGCTTTCATCATACCGTATAATTTCATTTGTTCCATTTTGAATCTGCTCATTATAAAACAAAATCACACTTACCGCTGCCAGACAAAGTAAAGTAATGATTACTTTGATATTCCAGACTCTTTTAAATTCCATCATATCCTTTTTCCCCCTTTGTCCGGCAGTACATTTGCTATCTTATGCTGTCCCCTCAAGTATCACTTTGCTTTCCCCTGTTGTCATATCATAGAGCAGATACTCAACCATGATATTCTTTCCTTCACTGTTGACCCTTTGCTCTGAGCTGACTCTTTTCTTCATAAAGATATCATTTTTTCCGCTTGGATAACTATTCGCCGCCGTCTGACAGTCTATTTGTTTTATATAATTTCCGGATAAATCTATCACCGTAATTTTATACTGTTTATCAAATGACCCGGTATCTTTCTGATTCAGATATAGACAGTCTCCGGCACATTCTATAATCCCATATCCGTCATCCTGATAAATCTGCACATTTTCTCCCGTATCTATATTACATTTCAAAACTTTCCCAGTAATGGACTGATAGACATACATATTTCCGTCATCATCGAATGCAATATTTCTTAAATCCACTGCCCCATATCCTTCACCGGTTACACCTATAATATGCTCTCCGCTTTCATCATATTGATAGGCATAGTCTAACTCCGCCTGTTCTGTCATTTTCCGGGAAAATCCTCCATTTTCAAGTCTGTACTCATATAATTCCATATAATGCTGCGCAGTATCTTTAACAGAATAATCTACTGTAATATAAACACGATTCTGATTATTCCGCACCGCTATGGTTTGATTCTTCACTTCAATCTCCGGCTTTTCTACTATTCCAATCTGTTCTTTTTCTCCTGAACCGTCAATTTTCAATCTATATACGGTCGTTTCCTCCTGCATATCAGTTTCATAGCAATAATAAATATATCCTTTGTGAAGTATCATATTTTTCTCATAATCGGATACTTTGTTCATTACAACATTTTCACCATTCCACAATACTCCGGCACTCTTTTCATTGCTTCCGTCCTTATCAAAATATATCAGCTTCATATCCCCTGTCTTTGTATCATATTCAAGCCGGAATAAATGACCGTTCTGATACCAGATATACCCGTTATAGCACTGGTCTGCTGTATAATAAGCATTACAATCTTCCCCTTTATGACTGCAATTCACCTTACTGCATAAAGGCACTGCCTGCTCACAGCCAGCATCATAATAGTAAATTCTGTAATATTTCCCCTTCGTTCCGTCTGTAAAATAATATCCATATCCATCATCTGCCACCTTATTATTGACGTAACATGACTGTGCATCTGTAATATTTTGTACCGTTCCCTGCTCCCAGTCCGTATCATCTGCTTCCTGCATATATTTCTTTCCACAGCCTGCACTGACTATCACTATCACCAGACAAATGAGTATTCCAACATATACTTTTTTCATAATAGCCCCCATTTCTGAACAATTTAATCACGAAGCAGCGATGAGAAATCCCTCCCTGGTGATTTCTCATCCGCCATTCCGGCTGACTGTTTTCGCTCAAAAACAATTCGTCCGGTATTATACTTCGTCTGCTGTCTTTGAATAATGATTAGTAGATATAATCACTAATATTTCCATATTCGTCTAATGATGTAATTACAGAAATACTTTCATCAAAGCGTCCGTCTTGATAAATGTCGTACTCTGCATGTCCGCTTGCGTTAGAATGCCATTCATTCGTCTTATTTTCTTCATAACCGTCTGCTATAAATGCAACCGAAACTGAATAGAAATAAATATCGCACCACGAACCATCTGAATAATCATAATTCATTCGTGTTTTGAATGATATGATATCCCCATGACTCAAATAGCCATAATGCCATTCACTTGCAAACGTTGGTATACTTGTCCCCATTACCGTAGCTATCATTAAACCGGCAGCTATTGCCTTTTTAATCAAACTATTTTTTATCCTTAGCATACGCTTCCCTCCTATAAAATTCCTTCAAATTTAGTTTACTTGCTCTTTTTCAGTGTCTTCGGCTCTTTCGGCTGATACATTCCATAGATAGAAGCTGAATTGCCTGCCTTTTTTGCAGTTGCATATGCTGCCTTTGCTGCTAATTTTAAAACTGTCGTTTTCATAACATTCTCCTTTCTGCCCCCTCTTTGCCTGCTGTCATTCTTCCCCCGCTTTATCTGAACATCAAGACGGCTGTTTATTCTATATAAAGGCTGTTTGTTTACAGCCTGTTATATCTTTGCTTTATATACACCTTTGTGTATTTCTTGATTTCAGTATAACTGCATTTTTTACCAATTAGAACCCCTTTGGCATGAAACGCCGTTTTTTGACGTGAACGGCTGGTAATCTTCCAATGCCTGCTTTAACGCTGCTTTTCTATCTTTAAATATAACCATTCCCTTTGAATTAACCTCAATATCATATGCCTCGCCCTTACTTCGCCAGCGGTCAGTCAGTTCCTGATTACTACACTCTCCAACAACACTGTCATACAATACTTTTCGCCTTACCTGAACCGCACAGACTGTCATTATAACTACCAGAATCACTGAAAACAGGGCTAAAATAATTCTCTTTTTAGCTGTTTTATTATTGCTCATTACTTTTCTCTCTTTTTATCAATTAAAATCCTCTTGGTATAAGCCGTATTATTTAAGCTGTACCCATTCCGCATTTAAAATATCTTCTTTCTTTATATAACAGATTGTATCCAGTTGTTTTATAAAAAGATACTTTTCATCTCCAAAATAAACTCCTGTACAGTCTTTTCCGCAGTCTATTTCCCTGATTAAATTAAAACTCCTGTCATACACATAGATTACTCTTTCTATACGGCTCGCTGCGTCTGTCATACTTCCCAGTCCGGCATTATCCAAATAAAAATACTGACCGTCATAAGAAATACCGGCAACAAGTATATTTTTATCTGCCTGTACTTCTAAAGTTTCTTTTTGTGTTTTAAAATCATAAACATACAATCCCGTACCACTTTCAAAATAAACCAATGTATCTCCCAACACAAAATAATCCGATACCTGCTTGTCAATTACTTTTTCCGCTATGCCATTTCCGTAATCATATCTGTATAACCGTTCATCGGCATAATGCGTTTTACTATCCATATCCAGCCGATATTCCATTACAATAAAATACAGATAACCGCCAAAATCTCTTGCTCCTGTAATCGCCGCACCAACTCCACTGTATTCATAGACTGTTGACACTGCATAATCCCCTATTGATATTTTCTTTATTTCCTGAACATGATTTTCACTTCCTCCGGCATTTCCCACGCTATCATACGCATAAATATCATTTTCATGAAAAACCAATGAAACAGACGAAAATTTGTCCATTGCAAATAAAGCGCATACATCTTCCCTTCCGCTTCCGTCTGAATCTATTTTACACAAATAGCCCATCCCCTCTTTCTTATGGATTACATATAAAAAATCTTTATAGTAATATACCGTTCCAAATTGATATGCCTCTCCTGAAAGTACCGCTCTGCACGCATCCGTTTTATGGGTACATTCCGGCAGTGCGCATAACACAACTCCATTTTCATTTTCTACCTGTGTATAATACAATCTTATCTTTCCGTCTGCATCATATTGTGTATAATAATATCCTCCATTTCCAGCCGCAATGTGATGTGTGTCTGTATTCCAGCTACTTTGCGTGTCCGTTACACCGTCTTTAATTTCCGATGCTGAATGATTGTTTTTAAATACATATACATATGTGGCAATTCCCCCTAAAAATACTACCGCCACCACAATGCCTGTTATAAATGCTATTTTTTTCTTTTTCATACTTTTTATTCCAGTTCTTTCCACTCCTATGCCGTCAGAATGTCAGCTTTAACATCAATCCGTCACCCGCAAAATCTCCCCGCCGTCAATTTCATACACAATTTTACAGCACGCTTCCACCTGCTGTTCTATATGGCTGGTCATCAGCAGTGTTCCGCCGTTTTCAACAAATGCTTTTAAAATGTCTTCGACCTTTTTTACCGACTTTTTATCCAGTCCGTTCATCGGCTCGTCTAAAATCAACACCTGTGGCTTTTCCATCACTGCCTGCGCAAGTCTTAACTTCTGCTTCATTCCGACAGAATATTTTCCAACCTTTTTATTTCTGTCTTCATATAAATCAAATTGTTTTAAAACCTCTATAATTTCCGCTTCTGAAATTTTCTTTTGAATTTCTGCAAGAATTTTTAAATTTTCAAGACCGGACAGGCTGTTTATAAACTCCGGTTCTTCGATGACAATTCCTGCATCATCAATAAAATCCTGCTCTTTTCCGATAATTTTTCCCCGGTAAATGACCTGTCCTTCTGTCAAAAGGGAGTATCCGCATAAAGTCTTAAAAAAGACACTTTTTCCACAGCCGTTTGGTCCTACAAATCCATAACTATTGCCCTTTTCAAACTCCATGCTTACATTTTGAAATATCAGCTCATTTTTAAATTTCTTTGTTCCATTTTCTATCTTTAAAATCACTTCGCCCATATATACCCTCATTTCTGTCTTAGCACAAATCCATTGTTTTTATCTTTTTTCTCACAACAAGTTCTGTTACCGTATTCAACACAATTAATATTAAAATACCGCACAGGCTTTCCACCGCACCTGTATACGTTAAGAAATGTATTTTTTGTGTATACACCTCTGCCGCCAGATGTACAAATAAAACCACAAGCATAAAAAATGCCGCAAAATCGCTACTTTTCCTTAATATTTGATATACCGTAATTTTTCCGTATAAAACCATGCACAAAAATATCTTTACAAGCAGCAGCACTGCTGCTGCCATGTCTGCATTGCCTGTCCGAATAACCGCGCCTGTAATGCGTCCGAACAAAGCAATCCCTGCCAGCCCTGTGGCAACAAGCAGTACCGCATACAGACTGCCATGCAGGACTTTGCCTTCGCAGTGGTTCAGATACCCCTTTTTCCCATACCGATGCAGTTTCATTGAACGGTATTTTCCGGATTCATGCTGTAGAAATAAAAATATGACCAAATAAACTGCCATATAAAATACAAACACACTGATGAACCAGAACTGCCGCGTAAAAAAGTCGTGTGCATAATTTTCACTGCCCAAAATACATTGTAACAATGTACTGTCTGCTGCCGGACCGGAATTTTCCAGTGACACTCCAAGCAGAAATACATTCCAAAGCGCCGCCCACACCGCACACAGGCTTCCTATGTATTTAATATATTTTTTTGATAAATATTTTTTCATTACCGAATCTTCCTATCCTGTCTATACGGCAGATATGCCAGTCCTATGACAATAAGAACGCACAATCCATAATTTATCACGGTTCTTGGCGCTGCAATCCATTTCCACCTATAGTATGCCGTATCCAGTATAAATGGCTGGATAAACGGTCTGCCTGCCATAAATTTTAATACACAGATAAACAAATACAGCACTAATGCCCCTGCTGCGCCTTTTTTCCCCAGCAAAATTCTTAAAACCAGCTGCAAAAATCCGATGATAAGCAGATTCACATAACTGGTAATCAGAAATTTTATCATTGCACCGAATGATACAAAAAATCCCCGGTCAAGTACCGCTGAGGCAGCGCCTGTAATCATTCCTGCCACAAAAAATGCTGCCAGATAGACGCTTGCCGCCAGAATCTGTTCTTTCATATATTGAATATATAGATTTTTAACAGAATGATACCGGTAAATAGACATTGCCGTTAATTCATTCATTTTATCTGCCATTAAAAATATATAGCACCCATACAGAACCAGCGGAGAATACAGTCCATCTGTAAATGCCATTCCACCAAAGTCATAAACGGCATATACTATAAAAATAAACAGTACAATGAAATATTTTTTGTTACGCATTTATTTTTTCCTCTTTCCTAAAGAAAATAATCAGCAGAACGCAGGATAACAAAACCGGTAAAATAAGTGAATCCATTGTCTGTAATGCTGTTCTTATCGTTGGATTATGATATACATAGCCGTAAAATCCGTACAGAAATGTCGGTTCAAATTTTCCGATAAACCATGCAAGTCCTGCCTGCTGTTTTAAAAATGTGCACCGGAAAAATTCCAATAGAATCTGCGTACCCCAAAAATATCCCAGCATCCAAAGCAGTGCCTGATAGCTTTTCTTACAATACAGTGCGATCACACAGCCAAACAATGTATAAACAAAAGTTCCTATTAATATAGAAGGAATCCCCTGAACCATATAATACAAATACGGACTTGCCGCACTAAAACCCTCACCAAAAATGCCGTCAAATGTATTTCTCGGTATATATTCCATGCGGTTTCCCATAATGCAGTACCCGATACTCAGATAGATGATATAAATAATGTAATACCACAACGCATTTATCCACGAATACTGAAAAATCGTTGAAAGAATTACCTTCTTTTGGCTTTCTCCCCGGACATAACGAAACGTAAATAATCCGTTCTTTTCCTGATAAAACAAAATCAGCACAGCAAGCATCAGAATGAACATAATCGTTGTTGTATATCCCTGTATATTCATATATTCGCTCAGATACATACTGCTCTCCAACATATCGTGACGTACCTGTTCTGCCTTTTGGGCATTATAATCAATGGAACTTTCATTATAATTAAACAAAATTTCAAATATTCCTGATGAAAATCCCCAATATATGAGCATACTCAATAACGAAACCGCCATTTGTATGAACCGAGATTTTCCAAATGCCCTGTATTTTGTCAGCTGCACGGCTTTCCCCTCCTATCATTTGCTGTTGTTAATACTTACTGCTGCGTGCTATCTTTCACTATACAGATAACACGCAACAACTATTATAATATTAGTAATTTAAATCCCAATGTCCCTGAATAGTAACATAGCCGTCATACCAACGTTCTCTCATTCCTTTAATACGATAATCATGTCCATCGGCACATGTACTCGAAGCTACATTAGATGTTTAAATATAAATAAAAACCGTCATTCTCCAAAGCTGTTAAGATACATTTTCATAAAAGCTGCTATCTGCATACACTGCTGTCCTATTTCTTTATAGTTTTCTACTGTCACCGGAATACTTGTCTGTTGGAAAGCAGCTAAAGCATATTGTCTGCATATCTTAGGATTTGTGGAAATCTTCGGCAAATGTTGATACGCCTGCAAGTATTCAAACCCTAGCTCATAATCCTTTAATGCCTGCTTTAACGCTGCTTTCCTATCCTTAAATATAACCATTCCCTTTGAATTGACCCCAATATCATACGCCTTACCTTTGCTCCGCCAACGGTCAGTCAGTTCTTGATTACTACACTCTCCAACAACTCTGTCGTACAATACTTTTTGCCTTACCTGAGCTACACAGACTACCATTATAACTAGCAAAAGCACTAAAACTATAGTCAGCATAATTCTCTTTTGGGCTGTTTTATTATTTATCATTATTTTTCTCTCTTTATAAACAATTCCCCTATTTATCTATGGACGAATAACACCATATGTATTACCACCACCTGCATAATTATCCCAACCATTAATTTCGCTTGATGTCCATGCAATATAATCAGCTGTATGTTGTGCAACTAAATAATCATAATATCCGTCTGTTAAATAATTATCACTTGCAATTACAAATCCGCAATGATTCCAATGTCCAGTATTGTCTATATCTAACGCTATTATATCTCCAGCTTTTAAATATGCACTAAATCCATAATGACTTGTAGAAGAATATATTGTTCCAAAATAATTAACAAATCTATTGGCATTAATCCATGTTGCCGATTGATAATTAACCCCCATCATATCTTGATAATGCCACCACACAGAATCCTGTTCATATCCTGAACTTTCTAATATCTGTGAAACAAAATTTGTACAATCTGCATCAAAATAATCATAATCATAATTCCTATGATTTGCGTACTTATACGCATATGATATTTCATTCATTGTACTATCATCAAGACTTAAAACAGCTATTCCAATATTTTGTTTTATTTTTTCCTTTTTAAATTCATTACTAAAATTTTGTACAAGCGGTGTTGTATATGGCAACATCGCTAAAAAATACCTGTCACTGCTTAAATCCTTATCAAGATTATCATTAATATAATTTATTATCTCTTCATTTTCTTTCTGATTTTCATAATATTCCATAAAAAGTCTATACAAAACGACCTCATTACTATTTTCACTATAATTTATTTCTTTAAACGGTTCTTTCAAATATGAATTCAATGCACTCTCGTATTCTTTCAAATTACTAACTTCTAGTTCTTCTAACCCTGAGTATTCTTTTATTATATTCACAAAATCTTTATTTTGCTTTTTAAAGACTTCAAGTGCTTGATTTATATCATCAAATGTAGGAAATAAATAATTTTTTTGTCCATTTGTCTCAAAGCTATATTTAATTGATATTCTTCCTATTTCATTCTGAAATGTACTGCTTTTAAATTCTAAATTTTCATTTTGAATAACATAATTTACTATTTTATTATTTTTTACGTCTGCTTCTACATTATTTACACTAACTAATGCAATTATTATGCTTACAATTATACTTCCAATTAGTTTAATTTTATTCATACTGCTAGTCCCCTTTTCTTCATATTACTGTTTTTTCAAGTGTTTTTGGCTAATACATTCCATAGATAGACGCTGAATTGCCAGCCTTTTTGCAGTTGCATATGCCGCCTTTGCTGCTAATTTTAAAACTGTCTTTTTCATAACATTCTCCTTTCTGCCCCCCCTCTTTGTCTGCTGTCATTCTTCCCCCGCTTTATCTGAACATCAAGACGGCTATTTATTTTATATAAAGGCTGTTTGTTTACAACCTGTTATATCTTAATCTGATAGTTATATTCTATATTCACCCTTGTACATTTCTTGATTTGAGTATACCTGCATTTTTTACCAATTAGAATCCCTTTGGCATGAAACGCCTTTTTTTGACGTGAGCGGCTAATTTTCGCCTTAATTTAAATACATTAATTTACAATAACATAGCCTGCTATAACAATTACCTGATTATTTTTGATGATATATGCTATATTTCTATTACAAATCAACAAGTCTTGAACTGCACCTTTTTTATATTCATCTAATATTGAATCATTAGGTATTCCTATATATACTACAATATCAGTATCCGGAACTTTGTACATATCTTGCTTTTGGTCTAATGCCTGTAGCAATATTTTTTCTATGTATTCAAGATTCATTTGTTTGCTTGATATATAACCAAAAATATCAGTTATCTTATTCATTTATATACCACCTTTGTGTGTTTTTTTTATTCTAGTTCTTTCCACTCCTGCGCTGTCAGAATGTCAGCTTTGGAAATATAAAACACCTTGTCGCCGCTTTCTGCAAAAAGATAATCCGCATCACCGTAGTACAGCTTCATATTGCTCTGCATATTGATTTTGTTGCATACATTTCCGTCGGTATCCAATACATAAACCACTCTGTCTATTGCACTTTTGGCATCTGTGGCACTGCCGATGCCGCCATTTCCCATATACAGATACCTGCCGTCAAATGACAATGAAGCAACGGCAATCGTGGCATCTGCCTTATATATCAGTTTCTGTTCTGATGAATCCAGCCTGCACTGATACAGCCCCTCTCCGATAACATAGTAATATAAAATGTTATTCTGCAAATCTACATAGTAATCCGATATGTTTTTGCCCTCTGCTACTGTCTGTACCGTTCCTGTGTCATAATCATACGCATACAGTTGATACTGAAACGACTGCTTCAACGTATCTTTGTTAATTTCATATGTTCTGACTTTAAAAAATAATTTATTGCCAAAGCTTCTTGCCCCGGAAATTGCACTTCCCGTACCGCGGTAAGTGTATATATCTTCACTTTTCTTTGTGTCAAGTTGAACTTTTTTAATCGTTTCGTCCTGTTCCTGCTCGCTGCCCATATGTCCTGTATGGTCATATACATATGCTGCATTATCATGAAAAACCATACTGACAGATGTCACATTTGCATTTGGAAACAATTCACAGATTTCCTCTCTTTCATTGCCGTCCGGCTGGATTTTTGTCAGCACACCCATTCCGTTTTTTACTTTTATCATATAAATGTTTCCTTGATAATAATGAACCGGCGATGACAGATATTCTGATGTCAGAAAAAAGGCATTACACTGCACATCGCCATGATTACATTCTGCCTTACTGCACACCGCAATAGACCTTTGCACGCTCTCATCATAAAAATATAGGCACATTCCCTTTGATTTCATCTGCAAATAATAATATCCGCCCTCCGCTTTGGCAATACCGTGTACATCTGTATTCCAACTGCTCTCCTCATTTTCACCGGCTGACACCGTATCTGTCCGGATATCCACCGTTACCGCATCATCTTTGACTTTGTTGCGGTTCAGAAACCATATTCCTGCCACAACAACACAAGCTGCTATACAGATACCACCGATAATATAGCTTATTTTTCTTTTTGACATAAAATCAGCCCCTTTACATTTAACAGTAAAATTTTTGCACCTAACCACTATATGTATACTTGTCTTCTGCCGGGATTCAATCCGGTTATACCGGCTGTATTTCATAAAAGATAAGATACCCCACACTGTATGCACTTGACGACTTTATCTTTGCATACTTTGTAACCGTTGTACCGTCTTCATATGTAATATCCGCACGTAAAATCACCTTTTCCAAGTCTTCTATCAACGACTGCTGTTCTTCCGATGCACTCTGATTTTTTGCTTCTGAGTATAAACGTAAATATAAAGTTTCCGTACTTTCCGGCAGAAGCTTTACCGCAGTATTTTCATCATAAATAATTTCACGATATGACGTCGGCAGTTTTTCGTCCTCACCTTTTGCATACAAAGCCCCCGGTATATTTTCAACCGTATATGAAATCTCTTTTACATTTTCGTCTTCCATAAAAAGCTTCTGAATATCCAGATATGTCACCTGATATTTCTTCTCACCAAATGAATTTGCAATGGAATACACAGTTGTCTGCATACTTTTTCCGTCATAAAGCGCCTTTTCGTCTTGAAACTGTCTGTCATTACAGATTTCTTTCACCTCATATCCTTCGGTTTTAATATAATGATACTGATTTCCGTTTTCATCATATAAATATTCCTGTGACTGTTCTGTACTATTTTCTGCCGCCGTTTCAGTTATATTTACATAGGACTGTTCTTTTGTTTTCTGCGTACAGCCTCCTGCCAGCCCCGCTGTTACCCCTAAAATCAGCATTAATTCAACAATTTTTTTATTTTTCATACACCTCTCCGTTTCGCAGGCATTTTTACTCTAGTACCTGCCACTGTCCCTGCGCAAATTCTGTTTTCCTCATATATGTCAGCTTCATTGCCTGCTGTTGTTCATCTGCTACAATCTGTTCGGCAAAAATATAATCCCCATTTCCAAACAGCATATATCCCGCTTTGTTAATCGGAAGTTCATATAATACATTTCCGTCTGTTGCAAGAACAATACATTTACGCGTAATTTCTGTTTTTTCATTCGATTTTGCATAGGATACCCATTCGCCATTATACAGATACAAATATTTTCCGTCATAAGACATTTCTGCAATACCCATTTCTTTTCCTGCATCATAGAGTTTCCGGGTCTGCTCTGTTTTTATATCATACACATACAAGCCGTCTGCATATGCGAAATAATAAATTTGCTCCTGTTCTTCATCGACCGCATATGACGTAATCTCTGCATCTATTATTTTTCCGGATTGTCCGGTCTGATGATTGTACGCATACAGTCCCTGATAGGTATAGGTCCATTCCTGCCCCGACTCATTTTTATTAATTGTCAGACCAGATAATAAAAAGAATATTGTATTTCCGTAATTTTTCACACTGTGAATCGCCCCGCTTACGGCATTCCACTCTACAACACGCTCCTGTGATTTACCGTCTAATGTGTATCTTGTAATTGTTTCGGTATGTTCTTCACTGCTTCCCTGATTTCCCGCACTGTTATACACATAAACGGCATTTTCATAAAATACCAGCTTTGTATTGGACGTTCCGTCATAGTCATAGACTTTGGTAATTCTTTTTCGTTCACTTCCGTCCGGGCTGACCTGAATCAGATTTCCTTCTGTGCCCAGCAGATAAAGGAAGCCATTATAATAATAAATCTGAAATCCTGAAGCGTATTCTGCCGCCTGCGCCGTCCTGTCATAATAACGCACATCTCCGAAATACGCATTACACGCCGCATTATCATGATTGCAGTCTGCTTTTGCACACAGTTTTATGCTCTCCTGCGTGTCATCGTCCCAATACATCAAATACAACGGTTCTTCCGGTGTCAGATAATAATATCCGTGTTCTCCTCTTGTAATACACTGTATCTTTGTTCCCCAATATGCCTGATAATCCGTTCCGTCATCTTTTAATGTCTCCAGCCGCATCGGCTGTTCTAATGCCGTATTCCCCGCCGTAGTAATATTGGCTGTTGCGTTTTTTTGGTTCTTTGTTCCACAGCCTGCTAATACCATACTGCATACAAGAATTGCCGTCCCTGCTTTTAATATTGTCTGAAAATGCTGTTTTTTCATTTAAACACCCTCTCTAAATTGTGCTTTTTCCCTCTAATAAAAGGCTGTGTAACAATATTATATATCATTATTACACAACCTTTTAGTGAATTTACAAAAAATTATCTCCAACAAGAAAAGTCTTCTGAATTACTATCATCATCCGACCATACCTGAACAGTTGCTGTTACCCCGTCAAAATCAATCGGACAATGTGAACCTGCTAACAATCCATATGTTTGGTCTGCATAATCAGAAAAACTATGACTTCCATGTACACAATATCCTCTTCCATTTATTTTAATGTCCACCACATTAGAAGAATCTACTGCCGTAAAACAGTATTCTGGATTTCCATCATACTCTGTACCACACCTAACCTTAATTTTACACCCACCTGCATACATGTATGATGTTGATTCTGCCGCATAAGCAAAAACACTTCCTGCAACCACCATGACTGTTGACAGACCTATCACTACTGCTTTTTTTACTGTTCTTTTCATACTATACCTCCTAATTCTTCTGTTTATTAATTCTACCTACTCTTTTCAGTTTCTTTGTTTCTTACAACTATCCTTTGTACCCCTCCTTTCTGCCCCCTATCCGTATGATGCCTTTTCTCCCCTGCTTCTTCTAACGTCAAAATGGCTTTTTGTTTTTATATAAAGACCATTTTATGGTCTATTATATCCATATCCTATAATTTACATACAGTTCCTTTATCTCATGGTTTATATATTTTTACCCTTAATAAATTATAATACTAGTCATTACACAATATATTTCGAGCTGCCTGTATTAACTGAAGTATTGCTGTCGTTACTACCCCAAAACCTATGCAATAAAAATATCTAATTTCCTTAGTAGCTAATAGTGTACTTTCTACAACGATGCAGATAAAAATTAATATCACTACAACCCTATGAAAATCTTGCTTTTCTATTTCATTCAAACGGTAATTTTCGGAATCTACAGGACTAAATACAAATATGCTGATTAATGATAACGTTATACCTACTACCATTATTGATAAATCTATCATCATACATATCATATAAACTGATATTGCTATCATTATTACCGACAACATTAAACAACTCTGTATATGTTTAGCATGATATCCGCCACAAAATTTTCTAAATATCATAAACGTAATAATAAATACAATACTTTCCACAACATGTCCCATTATTCCGCCTATAATTATCGAAACTCCTAATGTAAAAATCAGAATATATACCGTAAACACCGCATACTCATATAATTCCGCATCTTCTTTCTGAATCACTCCATATTCAACCAGCCATTGAATTATTTTTTTACTTATATTCTTCACTCACTATTGTCTTTCTCTTATACTCACAAACATTATTAAATGTAATTAACTACTACCAGAAATTTATTTTTGCCTTTTAATTGCAAACTTCTTAATTTTAACCGGTACAATCGGTTGATATAATATGTAACTTGAAGTTGTATTAGCCTCTACTTTAAGAGCCGTTTCCAGTACACGCTTTGTAAAATTTGCAAGATTCATTTTTGTCATTTATTTTTCCTCCATTTATATTAATTTATTATCATTTTATCTTTTATTTTTTCTATATTCCATATTTTTTCCTGAAATGTTATTTTTTTGTAATGAAATGTAGTAATTTTCTTGAAATTCACTTCTTTGCCTTTTATAATAACAGTATTATTATGAACTGAGGGGATTTTCTTATGAATATATTTTTATGTGATGATGATTGTTTAGTCACTAAACAATTATCCGAATACCTAAATGAATATTTTTCCGATAGAAAAATGGATACTATTAAAATTTTTACCTTTAATACTGCATTTTCCTTGCTTTCATCGTCTGTTATTCCTGATATTGTATTTTTAGATATTGAAATGCCTGAAATAAACGGAATTGAAATAGCAAAAAAATTATGCTCTCTATATCCTGACTGCATAATCATGATAGTTACTTCGTATTCCGAATATCTTGATGCCGCTATGGATATTCATGTATTTCGCTATTTAGATAAGCCAATTAACAAAAAAAGACTATATTCCGGTCTTGATTATGCAATTAAACGCCTTACTGATATCTCCGGAAAAATTACATTTGAAATTCATTCAAAATTTATAACATTATCCAAAAAAGATATTATTTGTGCAGAAGCACAGCTACGCAATGTTAATATTTACACCCCTACGGAAATGTATACTTCCAAAAAAAATATGATTTTCTGGAAAGAACAGCTTAAAAACCCTTGCTTTTTCCAACCACATCGCAGTTATATTGTTAATATGAATCATATTATTTCTTTTGACAAAACGACGCTTTACACCGATAATACAGCTTTGGCTATACCTATTTCACGCAATACATATCAAAGTTTTAAGACAACTTATCTGCTATTTATGGAAAATACACGATAACTTATCATAGAAGTGAGGTTACATATGAAATTATACCACATAATAATACTTTCTCTTATTACATACTTATGTGAAGGCTACATTTTATGGCGATACTGTTCTCTTTTATTTGTACGTAAATATTCCGTTAAAAAATGCTGTGTTATTTACTTTGTGTTATATTCCATTTCTGTTATTTTCTCTGTATTAAGCATTCCTGCTATAAACAGTATTTTATTCTTTTTAAATACTATGCTTATTATAAAATTAACATACAAAGTCACATGGGGAAAAAGTCTTTTTCATGCTATAATTGCCACATTTATGATGATTATAACCGAAATGCTTATATTGTTGCTTGTGCCAAATTACAGTCATATGGTTTATAATTTTATTTACAATTTTCAACTTCAGATTTTAATTTATTTTATTAGTAAGATTTTCTATTTTATTGCCATGACCGCTATCGCATATTTACTTTCACGCAGCAGTAAAAAATACAACCAAATTCGTAATACTAAAATTATTATTCCTTTTTTTATTTCTTTAATTACAGCGTTCACTTTGATAACAATTCTTGAAATATGCCTTTCTATCTCTTTGCCTTTTTATATAAACGTAATGATTATTATAAGTTCCGTTGCATTACTGCTGATTAATGTACTTATTATCGTGTTATATAATTTTATAGAAAAGCAAAACGAACAGACAACCTCGCTTCAACTTCAATTACAAAGTGAATCTCTTACTATTGAGCACTATAAGACAATCATCGAACATGAGGAAGATAAAAATATTCTTCTTCATGATATACGAAAACATCTGCAATCTATTCAGGTTTTGAATACCGAAAATAATAACGAGCAAATTGAAGCTTATATTTCAAATTTAATCAATTCATCTAAGCTTTCTACTCCAAAAAAAGTATGCGATAATCCATTGTTAAACGCTATTATTGGACGGTATATACATTTGTGTAATGATTATAAAATTGATTTTAAATCGGATATCCGTCATCATTCCACTGATTTTTTATCAAATGATGATTGCACTTCATTATTCTGCAATCTATTGGATAATGCATTTGAAGCCACTAAAAATACACCCGATTCATTTATCGAATTAAATATCGGTTATAATACAACTCACTCCATAATTGTTATAACACTCATTAATTCCTGTTTAAATAATCCTTTTGACAATAACGGGCAACTAAAACGTACTACAAAAACCGATTCCCGTCATCATGGTTATGGAATTAAAAGCATACAGAATACTATTGATAAATATAACGGTGACTATAATATTTATTATAACCATTCTACTTCCACATTTCACACTGTTATTATTTTTCAAAAAAATACACACAATTTATCAAATCAATAAAAACACTATCAACCAGTCGACAGCCTTATTACAAAAGCTGAAAAGAACGAAAAAGAACCGGTTATCCCATTATTTTTTCAATATGAAACGCAAAAGGGGGCGGTACTGCCCCTTTTATATCTCATTCAACAAAATAAAAACTTTTTTCCCACCTAATTATTTATTTGTACAAATTCAACACCCTCGATAAAGCTACCACCGTCGGAATCATCATTGTTATAAAATCTTTCATCCCACTGCACATGATTAATACAAAAATGCTGTATACTACAATCATACCTCCCATAAATTTTGCTGAATTTTTATCCTTATCAGGAATTCTTGCCTTTTCTTTCCTTATTTTTATAATCTGTACAGTGATTAAAATACACGATATACCCCAAAAAATCAGCAGTACAAGTTCCCGAACTGACATTATTCATTTTCCTCTGTTTCATCTTCTACAACTTTTCCGTCTTTAATTCTTAATATTCTTGCCGTCTGCGGCAAAATGCCGTAATCGTGCGTTGCACAGACAATGGTTGTATTTTCCTGTAATTCCGAAAAAATCTTCATAATTTCCTGCGCCGTATGGTGATCCAGTGATGCTGTCGGTTCATCTGCAAATAATATCCGAGGCTTTTTTACAACTGCCCTTGCGATTGCAACTCGCTGACGCTCCCCGCCGGATAATTTATATGGCTTTTGATTTATCAAATCTTTTAATCCCAGCCGCTCCAATAAATCTTTTGCCTGCTTTTCAACATTTTTCTCATAGCTTGCCGTACAGACATTTTCAAGCACCGTAAGATGCGGAATCAGAAAATGATGCTGAAAAACAAATCCAAAATTTTCATACCGGATTTCATTTTTATTTTTTGCCCCGGAAATCAACACATCATCTAAATATATTTCTCCCGCTGTCGGTGTTTTTAATAAGGAAACGATATATAATAAAGAACTTTTTCCCGACCCGGAAGGTCCCAGTAAAGATACGAACTCCCCACTCTGTATATCAAATGACACATCTGAAAAAATGGTTCTTTTGGTTCTCCCGTCAATATATTCTAAATCAATATTCTTTACACCCAGCATTTCCCTACCTCATTTCTATAATGGCTATCAAATCTTTTTTTGCAAATTTCAATATTGTTACAAGAATGGTTACAACCACAAAAACTGCCATTACAATGATTGTATAAAGCAGTGATTGAATTGAAACAATCGACAACATCTGTCCCATTGGTTCAAAAACAGATTTTGCAACCAGCGACAAAACTCCATAAGAAAGTATCAGCCCCAATATCCATGAAATAAATACCAAAACCACAATCTCTGCAATAATATTTCTAAACAGCCAGCTCTTTTTATAGCCAATGGCATATAAAATTCCAAATTCCTCCATTCTGTCATTATAGATGGTTTCAAGAACAATGCAGACCGCGGCAGAAATGCTCACAGCGATTACAATGACAATAACAAACATTAAAAATTTGATACTGCTTATATTCTCTTGAAGCGTTTCTTTTGCATACGACAATGTCATCGCCGCTGTTTCATCGTGTCCCATTGTATCCAGCATGTTATTCATTGTATCTAAATCTGTTTTCGGTGTAACAAGCAGTCCGAAAGTGGTATTTTGAAAATCCAGTCCCAGTTCTTCCAATTCTTTCTGCCTGTAGCTTTTTGTCCCAAAAGCCATATAGCTGTCCCCTGAAAATGCCCCTGTAATCATATATTTTCCGTCAATCTGTTCTCCTTCATCGACTGCACTGCCAAATGTATCCCCTACGGATAACCCTTTATTTTTCAGCATATCCTCGTGCATAATCAGTTCGTAACTGTTTTCCTCCGGCAGTCTGCCCTCTGTTACCGTCAGCGAAAAATCATCAAATATTTCCCCTATATCTGCTTCGTCCATAAATGCGACATAACCGCTCGTTGTCCCGAAAATATTGTTAATGACCGTATACTCCAGCAGTATAGGGTACGCATTTCCCACGCTGTCATCATTTTTAATTTTTTCTACCGTTTCATTCTGCAAAAATGAAGACCCACCTACCGGATATACAAATGAAAAGTCATTCAGACATGCAATATTGGAATATTCGACTGTTGAAAAAATAGACTGCACCAGCGATGTCACAAAATAGATTGAAAACACCGTAAGTGCCATAACAAAGATTAAAGAAATCCCCCGCCGTTTATTTGATAAGTAGTATTTAAACATGTTTTTCATTTGCATTTCCCCCCTCATAACTTTTTTACTATTTTCGTCTTCTCATCAATTTTAGCCTTCAAACAGATAAAATCCTGTGCCACCATACGGTCATAGCCAATAACTTTTTCGTCTTTCATCAATTTACATACGACAACAAGTGCTTTTGAAGTATATACTTCATCTTCAACTTCAATATGATTTATTTCAGAATAACAAATCTTAAATCCACCGGAATAGTAATAATCTTCATCAAACATAAATAGCATTATAAAATATGACATATGACCAACAGTTAATGCGCCCCATATGAGCAATGCAACATTATAGTCAAGCTCATAAAACAAACTGAATATGATAAAAAATGCCGAAACCAGAAGGGCTGCTAAAGACAGATATCTATGATAAAAAATACATTTTTGACCATATTCATTTACTATTGCATTGTCTTGAAGCCGAATAATATCAATAACCTCAAAAATATAATACCACGAACCTATGAATTCCATGAGTGATGCATAAAATCCCCTATTCTCATGTATCGCAATAATAAAATGCATCTTATATACAATAACAAGTGTCAGCAAAGCCAATATTCCACATATAAGCAGGTCCCGTTTATTTTTCTTATAATATCCATAATACTTTTTATAATGATTCTTTTTCATGATTTATACCCATTTATCCGCTCCTGCAACATTACCTCATTTTCTTATATCAGTTTTTTATTTCTAAAATTATTTATTACTCCAACAATAATCATTGAAAACAAAGCTGCACAAAACGCTGTCTGCGCGATATTATCATATTGAATATTCATCATGGTAAAAATTTTTACCACAATGATTGAACTTATATATAGCGAAACAAAAAGCACTGTGTATTTTCCTGTTATTTTAATTACATTTTTCATAAGTTATAGCCCCTTTCTACGGACATCACACACAATATAAATAATATTAAATGTCACTCCTTGTATCAAAAATTTTAAAATCAGCAATTATCCGCTTTCAAAATACCGCTGTACCCCAATATTAAAGCGATTATCATAATAACCATATTGATAATCAATACACTATTTTGAATGTCCTCTTTCAATACAAATTTTAAAATAATCAGCACAATATTGGCTGTCACGCTTAAAATTCCCCTGCTTCTTTCATTTTATTTCATCAAGTATCCACTGAAGCTTTATTTTTTCTGTAAAAGATACATATTTCTCACATTCACGATTGCCAATACAATCATCAGCCCCGTGACGATTCTTCCCCAGCTTCCGCTGACATTATTTATTACCATGTAAATTCCTGTTATTCCTGTTATAATTAAAAGTATTCCAACTGTTATAACAAATTTTTTATTCATCCAATCTACAATCCCCTCCAAAGAATGACTTTTCCTCAAGTACTATTGAATCTGTACTTTTAGAATTTTAACAATAAATATACTCCTAAAATTAATCCCATTACAACAATATGTATCATAGAAACCGCCTATTTTCAAGACACATGACGTACTTTGTCAATATTCCGACGTACTTTGCATATTTTCACATATTTTACGACTTGTAGCTTTTCAATTTTATATATGAAGATATACCTATCAATATAAAGGTCAGTAATATAATTGCTATTTTAATTCTGATAAAAACTATATTATAACTTTTTATCTCAATTAAGATTGATGAAATAATTATCATTAACGTAGTCCCTGCATATATCCTTTTATTCATCTTATTCACACTTTCTATCTTCTCTCATGCCTAACAATAAAAATCCTACTGCCGTATCTACATATAAATCTTTTAAATCATGACAGAATAATTGATAGAAATTCAAATAATCTACCGTAAATCCCCACAAAGCAGAATCTATCACTGATGCTGTCATTGCTGTTAAAAACATTATATACGCATAGGCATAGTATTGATTTTTTTGTCTCCATTTTATATAAACAACGGTGGCAGCACCAAATATCAATATTTTCTGTATAATTATCACAGCCGTCTGCATATGGATATTAAAAAAACTATATAACGCCGACTGCTCCCGATTTAATACCATTTGTATACGCAGTGCTTTTCCGATAAGATTTATGTCCGGCTGATACTGGTATATTATTACCTTTATAAGCTGGTCTGCCAATACCGCAAACACTACATATGCAATTAATTTTTTCTTCTTTTTCAGCAGATTCTGCTTCATCATCGTTTTAAATATCCCAATACTAATGCCTCCGCTGACCGCAATATATGCCAGACTGCTGATAATCTGCCACACCCCGCCAAACCGGTATGCCCGCCATAGTACAAATATCACGGGAAATATTAAAAAGTACCACATCACTATCTTCCTCACATTATTTTTTCTTTCTATCCTCTTTTATTATCCAAATTGTTGCCAATATATCTATCACATAAATAAAAGTGTCCTTAAATATCGATTCTCCCTTGTAACCATTTATTATCAAAACAGAAATATTTATTATAACTAAAATTCCTATAATTACAATCAGCTGTGTTTTACTGTTTTTGTTCATTGATGCTTCACCTTATTTTTAATAAAACATGAAAACAGTATGTGATACAACACACCAAATCCTATTGCACCATAAGCAACCCATAACAATCCCGATAAATTCCATAAGCCATTATTATATACTTCATTTCCAAATACAATCATTCCAAAAAGAACACTTCCAACAATAAGTCTTTTATAATATTTTGTTCCCCGCATTTTATAACCCTTTCTACTTATAAAATTTTATTCATTATTATAATGCGATTTCCCCGATAATTAACTTATTCAAATAAATATCATCATCATAATAGTTGTTTATATTTGATAATAAAGAATCCAAAGAGGATATCTTAATATTTTCTTTTTCCTTTAATTCTTCAATATTTTCCCCACAGAGGCACAACTCAACTTGTTTACTGTTATATTTTCCAACATTTGTACATGGCATTTTATCTTTATACTTCTCCCATAACTCACGTGCTTCTTCTGATTTTCCGTTGTAATGCATACAAATGACAGCATGGGAAAACGTTTGAAAATATGCTTCAAATTGTAGCCTGTTTAAAATATTATCCATATTTCTTTTCCATAATTCTGTAGCAAAATTTATTATTTCTGTATTATCTCTATTCTTTCGCATAAGACTTTCATACAATACCGCATTTATTAGCAAAACATTGATTGAATTATCCTCTTTATCCAAAGATAAATTATTTCCTGCTTCATATAGCTTTTCTATGAAATATCTCTGGTTCTCTCTCATTTCAAATTTCTTTTCATTTCCCTGAAGAAGAAAATAGTTATAAATCTGTAATAATGCGTAGCCGTTATTGTCTTTTATTTTTTTTACAGCGGAATAATCCCCTACGATACTGCCTAAATCAAGCATAGAGGTCAAGTTAATATATACAGACCATAAAAATACCGCTGAGAAAAACAAAAAATAATACGAGCAAAAATCGTTGCCTATATACTTTGTCGTACACAACACTAATATCAATAAAATCAATCCAATAAATGCCGAACATAACGGTGCAGACACCAAAGACACTCTCATTTTACCCTGAAATGATTCATATTCTGTTTGGTTGCTAATTGTTGGTATCTCCGGTATGACAATTCCTCCAAATCCAATCTCCATACTTACAGCCATATGAAACTTTAAACCTTCTTTTTCTCTTATTAAACATATTGGAAATATGGCAATCATACGAATATCTATTTTCTGTAATTTAAAAGCAATCGCATGCGCCAGCTCATGGACGCATACTGTAACCAGCAATGCCATGAAAAATATAATTATTCCTTTAAATATTCCTGCCGAAAGATACTCCGGATGCTTCTGTTCAATAGTAACTAGAACCATACCCAGTAATATTCCTATCACTGAAATAAAAACTACTATCAAACTGAATACAAAATAAAATTTAACTTTCTTCATACCAAACCTTTTTGCCTCTTAACATGCCTTATTTCCTAATCAATCAAATCAATCTTATCCAGCACATATCTTAATACACTCTGCTCATCTGTAATAATTTTGGCCTGATTAGAACCAAAAAAACTTAAAATTCTCTTTTCTTTACGCTGCAAATCAATGATATAATCTGTATCAGAATTCCAAATGCTATTATTATACGAAATGCTGTTACAGATAACACTTCAAATGAATTACCTACTAAAGCGATACACAATATTAATGTGCCTATTATACTAATCGTCCGTGCTAAACTAATTTTATTTTCCATAACAATCCTTTCTAAACAATCCATCACAAACGGCAACGAGAAAACTGCATATACAGCTTCCCCCTCTACCTATCTTATGTCTATACTATATCCATTTCCTTTCTCTGTTTCCATTTGTTTTCGTTGGTGATTTTTTGTTGGTTTTTGTTGCTTTTCGTTGGTTTATATACTATAATTATATTAAATATTGAGTTATAAACGAGGGGGACAATTACAGATGACAGAGCATACACTTCGTGTTCTTTTAGTGGAAGATGATGCCACTTCATGTATGGAAATAAACGATTATATCAGCCGGTTAGACGATGTTACACTGGTCGCATCTACAAATAATGCTTCAACTGCTATTGAGTATATGAAGGAATTTCTTCCCGATGCCGTTATACTAGACCTTGAACTGCATCAGGGCGGCGGTGACGGACTTTTTTTCTTAGCACAGCTTCAGCAGCTTGAACTTTCCAAACACCCATATATCCTTGTAACCACCAATAATTCAAGTAATATTACCTATGAATCCGCAAGACAGCTGGGGGCAGATTTTATTCTTGCGAAGTATCAGGAAAATTATTCTGCACAGTATGTTGTGGAATTTCTGCGCATTATGAAAAAAGTGATTTTTTCTGAGAAAGGCAAAACAGCTTCTAAAATAACAGCCACTGAACCGTCTGAATCAAAAGATAAAAGGCTGATTCAAAAAATCCAGCATGAGTTGAATTTAATTGGTATCAGCCCGAAAGTTGTTGGTTACCGCTATCTTACCGATGCAATCCTTGCCACCATTAACGAACCGAAAACTCGCATTTTTAGAGTGCTGGGTGAAAAATATAAAAAAACAGATTCCAGTATTGAACGTGCTATGCAGAATGCTATCAACCGTGCATGGAGGACTTCCGATATTGATGATTTGCTGACTTACTACACCGCGAGAATTCATTCACAAAAAGGTGTTCCGACTATTATGGAATTCATATTTTATTATGCGAATAAAATACAGAACCAATTATAAATTTAAGTATCAACTTATTAATAATTTTTAAAAATAAGTCCCCATATTTTCCAATAAAGACTACTCATTTTTACCTCCTGGTTTTAATGTTCAAGCTAAGCTTATAGCATCTGCCAGAAATAAAAAATTAGTTTTTATTGTTGTTTTTTCGTTGCTTTTTGTTGTTTTATGTAACTATAGGTGATTATATGTACACTGCTATTATTATTTCACACTTTTTTATATTAATGTGCTGCTTTTACTGCTATTGTAAAATATTAAATCTAAACGACTTATTTTTTCGTTTGCGGATTTTATTTACTTTTTCTGCATTAGCTCTTGCTTGTGCGTTGTGTTTTATACATTTCATCGTATATCCTATTGCTATGTTTTTTATACTCCTAACTTTTTATATTTTTATAACACTATTTACAAAAACTAACTGGCACACATCTTTAAATGCTGCAATCATTTCCATTGCAATGAGCCTGGTTTCTTTTACAATTTCCAGTTTTATTTTCTCTACACTTGTTTTTTTGATGTATTCATATATTGACATCAATAATCTTGTAGTAATTAAATTATTGAATGGATTTTTACAATATTTTATGATACATATTCCATTTCAATTTAAACGCATGAAAAAAGGTATGCCATTTTTATATGACCTTCAATTAAACAATATCGGAACTTGTATCAGTCTGCTCATATTAATATGTTATATTGCTGCAAGCATTTCTAATACTAGTGATAATAATTACCTGCCGTTTATCATTCCTTTATTCCTCATCTTCCCCTGCGCGCTCCTCCTGATTTCATGGTGGCGTGCTATTATAACAAGTAATTACCGCAGAAAGCTCCAGCAATTTGAAATGCAAAAACTAAAAAATGAACTTGTCCAAAAAGAACAGGAAATCACCCGGCTCTTGGAAAATAATAAAGCACTGGCACAAATCATCCACCGGGATAACAAACTCATTCCTGCCATGGAACTTGCCGTAAATACATTTTTGCAAAACCAGAATGCTTTATCCCCACAGCAGCTTAAAGATCAGGGACTCGCCCTTGCCGCCCATTTGCAGGAAATGACAAAAGAACGCCAATTCATTTTAAACGACTATCAGACAGACGGACAGCCTCTTGCCGCTACCGGTATCTGTGCTGTTGATGCCGTTTTACAATTAATGCAGCAGCGCGCCCTACAGGAACAGATTAGTTATACCCTCCGTATTGCCGAAAATATCAAAAACACTGCCATGCAGTCCCTTTCGGAAGAAGATTTTTCCCATTTGCTGGCGGATTTAATTGAAAATGCGTTTATTGCAATGTCCGATGTAGCGGATAAAAAAATTCTTATCAACCTTGGGCGAATGGGAAATCACCTGTCTGTTGAAATTTCCGACAACGGACAGCCGTTTTCACCTGAAATTTTTCAGGACTTCGGATTGAAAGCCCACACAACACACGCCGGAAACGGTGGAAGCGGCATCGGGCTTATGGATATCTGGAAACTCAAGAAAAAATACCGCGCCTCACTGGTTATTACGGAATATGCGCCCGGTACGTATTCCTATACAAAGCAGATTTCACTGATATTTGACGCCAAAAAGCATTATATTATCCAGACTTACCGCAGGCGGGAGCTTGGACAAATCCGCTTCCGTGACGACTTATACATATTTCCGTGCTAATCATCATTTCTGATGTTGCGTTTTCACACTAACACCTTTTATCCGGGCAGTTTTCTTACTCTAAAACGTTCTGCCCGGATTTATGCCCTGTCCTTTATTTTGCTTATTACCCTGCTTATTATCTCACTTATGACCTTGCTTTATTCCCCTGCTGTTACCTTGCCGCCTTTACTAACAGCAGCTTATCCCCGCGTTTGACACGCTCGCTGGCACGGTCTGCAAGAACGTGGTTGCCGTTTTTAATCGAATCAACCGTAGTGTGATATTTCTTTGCAATATCCCAGAGCGTTTCCTCACCAGTTGCGATATACCCGATGATACTTGGGAATTTTAAGAACTCATTTTCCTCATACTCCTCTACTTCACACTCCATGACCGACTCGGTTTCACACGGCGCAAAACAGATTGCATCAAGTCCCACGCTTCCCTTAATCTCCATTTCATTACTGCCCGTCATGGCAGCGCTTAACTGCTCTACTCCTGCATTTACGACATACTCCATATTAGTAATCTCCTCGTCAGACTTTACCTGTATTTTATTGGAAAACGGAACGGCGGCACGGATACTGCCCATTGGTGCCGCATCATTGGCAGTTACATAAAACACATTTGCAATAATCGCACCGTCAACCAGCAGACCGTCTTCTTCAACGGTAATGTCGTCAATCTGCGCCACCCCGGTACAGTTGCAAATCTGCAAAATGTTCGTGTACTCCCCGGTATTCATGCGGTCCGAAGCACGGCAGCGCGAATTGTTACGCACCAACAGCTTATGAAAGACTGATGTCTGCGTGGTGTTGATGACATTTTTAACCGGCGAATAGACATCTGTAAGAATGGTCTTTTCCTTTTCTTCATATACCTTGACGTCCAGCGCCAGCACAAGTTCTACCTGCACCTCTTTATTTTCGCCGTCATAATCCGGCTTTACTTCAACATTGGAATTGACCGGATAGTATTTGACGTAGCTGATCATATCCGGCGTACAGCCTGCGACATCTAATTTCCCGCTGAAATTCTGTGTCGTTTCATACCACTGTGCCATGCTATTTTCTTCTGTGGACGAATACATTACAAATACATTCATTTCCCCCGCAATTTCCATGCCGTCATCGGTCAGCCTTGTCGTGAAGCTGCGTACATCGACATCTTCCCACAGCAGTTCCGCTACCTCCGGCTTTCCCGCAGGAATCAGAAAGCTTTCACGGATACGCAGGTTATCCCGCATTGTCACGGCAAGCTGCGAATACTCCACATCGGTCGTTTTAAGCTGTAATTTGTCCTCGTCCTGCATTTCCAAAAGTCCGCAGCCAATCGGCGTATCGTGAATTTCTTCACATACAACGGTCAGTGAAATGATTGCCTTTACGCTTAATTTTCTGGAGTGAATCATTTTCACCGTAATATCTTCTAATTTTGCCTGACAGGAAACATATGTATTCTCGCAGTCCCCTGATAAGTTCACAACTTCCCCGATATTCATTGTCCCCGTCATTTTAACCGGAAGCACGGATTTTTCACCGCTTTCACTGCCCGCATACAGCACCGCAAAATCCATTCCGCCTGTGACTTCTGCCCGGTCGCCCACCGCTTTGACCGTATCAATATGGACACTGCCACGTTCTTTTACAATGGTTTCAATGTCTGCCTTGCTGTCCGGGACGTTAAAATCATCATCCAGTGTAATCTGCATGGTGTTACTGCATACAATTTTATTTTCATGAATTTCTTCTCTGTCGATTCTCAAATCAAATCTCCCTTCCCAACTATTTTCTATATTTTTATTTTATGTATGCCCGTTCCCTTTTATGCACTTTTTAATTACCGTTAAACAGCTTTTATACAATCCTGCTGCCGCATCAGGCTGATGGCTGTTTTTTCATTACATACAAAACACCACCGACTCCTCCCGCTTTTCAATTTTTAACACAATATACGGCGTGGTTGGCAGTTCCGTTATATCCTCTCCTGCCTCCGGCCCTAATAAATCGACATCTGCATAAACCGCATTTGTTCCCAGATACAGATCATTGACACGGATACTGTAGCCGCTGGTCGGCTGTGTGCCGTAGCCTGCCACGATATACGTTGCATCCTTTGTGGCATAGGTCATGCGCAATGTGTTCGCTTTTTTGGCTTCTATCAGTTTTTTTAATTCCACAGGGATTTCCTCCTCTTTCACTACGGTATATTCCAGCCCCATGACCTTACTGCTGTCCTTTTTTATCATACTGCACCCGCTAAGTGACACCGCCCCAAACACGCCTGTCACAATCAGCACCGATACAAGCAGACACAACCCGCAAGCATAAAACGCATGCCATCTTGCCGGAACATTCCCGGATATTTTACTTTTCTGCTTCATACAATTCCCCATTTCTGAGCGACTTTGTCGCGAAGCAGCGATGAGAAATTCGCGCAGGCGATTTCTCATCTGCTATCAAGGTTGTTTGTTTCCGCTCAGAAACAAACAACCGTATGAAAAATCAGCACATCAGTGTGATTTTTCATACAAAAACTCCGCAATAAGACTTGTTACATCTTATTGCGGAGTTTCCTGCTTTATTCTTTTTATCTGTTAATGTCTATTCAATCACATACCCTTTGCTACGGATAACGTCAATTACTGCATCAACGTATTTTTCACAGGTTTCGACATTACCTGCTTCTACCATGACACGCACCAGCGGCTCTGTTCCGCTTTCACGGACTAAGATTCTGCCGTCTGTGCCCAGTTCCTTGGCTGCGCGCTCTACCATTGCGCGTACATCGGCATCATTTTGTGCCTGTGTCTTATCGGTTACACGCACATTTTTTAATACCTGCGGATAAATTGCAAGCGGCTCGGCAAGCTGGCTTAACGGCTTTTTCTTTGCCAGCATAACTTCCATCATCTTCAATGCCGTGATAATACCGTCACCAGTTGTCGCATATTTGCTGAAAATGATATGACCGGACTGCTCACCACCCAGACGGTAGCCGTTCTTTGACATACATTCATATACATACTTATCACCGACCTTGGTCTTTTCATAGTCGATGCCGACTGCATCAAAAGCCTTGTACAGCCCGAAATTGGACATGACTGTTGTAACGACTTTATTATCGACAAGCTTTCCTCTTTCTTTCATATAACAGCCATAGATATATAAAATATGGTCGCCTGTAATCACATTTCCCTTTTCATCCACACACAGACAGCGGTCTGCATCTCCGTCAAAGGCAAATCCGGCATCTAAGTGTTCCCTAAGTACCAGCTCCTGCAGGCTTTCAATATGCGTAGAACCGCAGTTGTTATTGATATTGGTTCCGTCAGGTTCTGCATGAATCACGTATGTTTTTGCGCCCAGCGCATCAAAAATGCCCTTGGCAAGTGTCCATGCACTTCCGTTGGCAGCATCCAGACCGATACGCGTTCCCTTAAAAGAGTAAATTGCAAGGCTCATCAGATACCCCATATAGCGGTTTCTGCCTGCCGTATAATCCACGGTACAGCCGATTTTTTCCTTTGTCGCAAAAGGAAGCTCCGCCATATCGCCATCTAAATACTTTTCAATCTCATCAATGACATCTTCGCGCATTTTTTCGCCCTTGTCATTAATCAGCTTAATGCCGTTGTCGTAAAATGGGTTGTGGCTTGCGGAAATCATAATACCGCAGTCAAAATCTTCTGTCCGCACCACATATGATACGCTCGGTGTCGTTGTTACATGTAAAAGATAAGCATCTGCACCGGATGCCGTAAGTCCCGCAACCAGTGAATATTCAAACATATAGCTGCTTCTTCTGGTATCTTTTCCGATAACAACCTTTGCTTTTCCATCCTCGTGGTTCTTTCCATAATACCAGCCTAAAAATCTGCCGACTTTATAGGCATGTTCTACTGTAAGATTGACATTGGCTTCCCCGCGGAAACCGTCTGTGCCAAAATATTTACCCATTTTAACTGCACTCCATTCTTTATTTTTAAGGATTTTTTAACTATGCCTGGTATCCGTTTGGATTGTTTTTCTGCCAGTTCCATGAATCGGCACACATCTTCTTTAAATCACGCTCTGCCTTCCAGCCCATTTCCTTATATGCCTTGCTTGCATCGCAGTAGCAGGTTGCAATATCACCTGCACGGCGCGGCTTGATTTCGTAAGGAATATGCACGCCGGAAGCGGCTTCAAAGTTCTTGACAATATCCAGTACGGAATAACCGTGTCCCGTACCGAGGTTGTAAATCTTTAAGCCCGGATTTTCCTGTAATTTTTCAATTGCTTTAACATGTCCGAGGGCAAGGTCTACAACGTGGATATAATCTCTTACGCCTGTTCCGTCCGGTGTATCGTAATCGTTGCCAAAAACACCGAGGCACTTTAACTTGCCGACAGCAACCTGTGTAATATACGGCATCAGATTGTTTGGAATACCGTTCGGATTTTCACCGATTGTTCCGCTCTCATGCGCACCAATCGGGTTGAAATAACGCAGTAAAATGACATTCCATTCCGGGTCTGCCTTCTGGATATCCGTTAAAATCTGCTCTAACATGCCCTTTGTCTGACCGTATGGATTGGTAATCTGTCCCTTCGGGCATTCTTCTGTAATCGGTACAAATGCCGGATCGCCGTATACAGTTGCTGAAGATGAGAAAATGATATTTTTTACGCCGTGATTTCTCATGACATCAAACAACACCAGTGAACCTGAAATGTTATTCATATAATATTCAAGAGGCTTGGCTACTGACTCACCAACTGCCTTTAAACCGGCAAAATGAATGCAGGATTCAATTTTTTCCTGTGCAAAAATCTTTTCCAGTGCTTCTTTATCATTAATGTCTGCTTCGTAAAATGTTACCGGCTTTCCCGTAATCTTTTCTACTCTCTTTAACGCTTCCCTGCTGGAATTGACAAGGTTATCCACAACAACAACCTCATATCCTGCGTTCTGTAATTCTACAACTGTATGGCTTCCGATGTAACCTGCTCCACCTGTTACTAAAATTGACATAAATCCTCCATTCTGCCCATTTCGGCATTCTGATGTAAATTTTTCACCTTCCGGTTTTATTCATAAGGCACTACGTCCTTGTAAATCTCTTTTAAGTCTTCTCCAAAGTAATCTGACTTTTTAAGACTTCCGGACAAAGCTTTTTTAAGAACTTCGGCGTAAACTTTCGTAAAACGTTTCGCCGTATCTCCGTACATATGTCCCTCTCTGTCCCAGAAATCTCCTTCTTCCCTGTCAAAAGCCTCAAAAGTAAGGTAATTAAAATTATAATACTCCACATTTAATTTCTGTGCAAGGTTTCTGATATAAGAATCCGCCTGTGCAAATTTTTCTGCATACTGCGCAACGGTTCTGGGGTCCTGCGTGACCGTCGTAAAAACAATCTGAATATCATTTTTTCTGCACAGCTCTACCATTTTTTCAATATACTGACATTCGCTCTGTGCAACAAGGCTTTCGTCCCAGCCAAGTACCGTTGTCTTTGCTTTAGACGCATTTTTTGACTTATTAATAAAGCCCTTTCCTTCATAGACATCATTTTTATCCATGCTGACAACATCGGACGAATATTCCTTATAGTCATCAGACAGCTTCTTTGCCACCGTCTTATCAATCATGTAATAACACTGCCAGTAATTCGTCCATTTTAAAAATGCCCCGCGGTATTCCTCTTTTGCGATTCTGCTAAAGAAATAGGAAACCTTTAACAGACTGTCGGGATAGCCGTTATACACCTGATGAAACAAAATACTCTCATCGTGGCGGTTAATCAGATACTGGTAATCAATATCCAGCACGACGACCTTAGGACTGCTTATTTTTATGGCATACTGTAACGTGTAATAGGCATCAATCATATACTCACCGCCGATGCACATATTCATGGCACCGGCATCAAGCCCGCTCTCCAGTTCATCGGTTGCAATCCCATAACTGCCGTGCGATGTTCCTAACACCAGACAGTCCGGATTCGTCGTTTCAAGTTCATGAAACATAACCCGTGTCAGTCCCGGCTGTACGAGCATAAAATTCAGCAGATTATTTAAAACCACTACCAAAGCCACAAAGACTGCCGTCAACGTAAAACTTTTCTTTTTTTTCATGATTTTTCCGTTCCTTTTAAATCATTTCTAAAACTGTGCATACATAAATTCCGTTGAACTGCTTACATAGCCAAACGGTGCTGTTGCAAATATCAATATCAGATAAACTGCCCAGCGCACAACAAGCGGACGTTCCGCCACGAAATCGCGCAGCGACATCCCTTTTTCCTTCATCACACTGCTTATAAACAAAATGATTGTCGCCACAATCAGAATCGTCCAGTCTCTTTTTACCAGTCCCAGCTTATAAAGACTTCCGTCTGTTAAAATGCTGATTTTAAAATTGATAAATACGGCGCGCATTGCATAAAAGGCAGTTGTCGCCGTTGCACACGCATCAAAGAGCCAACCGATATTGACTAAAATAAACGTTCTGAATATCTGAAATGTCTTCCAGCCCCGGCTTTCCGTATTCACATGACAGACTGCTGCCCATTTTGCGTAATATGGCTTTAACAGGTTACTTGCCGCAATAATCAGTCCGTTGTACAATCCGTAAATAATATACTTCCATGCCGCACCGTGCCATACGCCGACTACAAAGAAAATCAGCAGATTGGCGGCACAAATCGGCAGAATCTTACCGGTCTTTTTACCAAAAATTTTCTTAGCTTTCTTACCGAATGCCAGCATTTTTTTAGAAATGGAAAATGGATAAAAAATGTAATCCTTCATCCACGTTCCCAGTGTAATATGCCATCTGCGCCAGAATTCCCCGATTGATTTTGAAAAATACGGCTGGCGGAAGTTCTCGTCCAGACGGATTCCAAACAGTTCGGAAACACCAATAACCACATCAATACCGCCGGAAAAATCGCAGTATTCATAAATGGAGAATGTGAGCAGTGCCACAATCACATACATGCCCGAATATGTATTCAAGTCGGCAAATACGGCTTTTGAAAAGACGTATGCGCGGTCTGCTAAAATCAGCTTTTTTGCCAGTCCCCATGCAATCCGCTGTGCGCCGTACTCAATATTTTTCAGATTAAAATCGTGCGGCTCAAACAGCTGCGGTGCAAGGCGGTCATAACGTCCAATCGGTCCCTGTAAAAGCTGCGGCAGATATGCCGTAAACAGCGCCAGCCGGAAAATATTGGTTTCCGGTTCATATTTTTTCTGATAAACATCTATCACGTAACTCATTGTCTGGAATGTATAAAAAGAAATTCCAAGCGGCATCACAATTGAAAGCTTTCCAAGCGGAAATGCCTGATGAAATACCGAAAACAATGAAGTCAGATTCAGTATTGTAAAATTGACATACTTTAAAAAGACAAGAATTCCGAAATTGGAAACCAGCCCGAATATCAGCCATCTGCGCCGCATAAGCTTTTCTTTCTGTGCAGCCATCAGCCTTGTAATACAGTAGCTTGTAATAATCGTAAACAAAATATAGCCCATATAGCGGATTCCGTAAGTGGCATAAAAGCCGAAGCTGACAAAAAGCAGCAGCTCCCACTGGTATTTTTTCGGAATCAGATAATACAGGCACGCCGTCAGCGCCATCGCCATAAAAAATCCTGCTGAAATAAACGACATTTTTTCTTCTCCGTTTTTATTAAATTCCTTTTGCTAAAAAACATTCCCCGCTTTGCTGATTTTAGCACATTTACAGACATTGTACAACGGATTAATGGGAAAAAGCCGCTTGACTATTTAAATTTTCACGTTTAATATGGTAGAGTATCACATACAGCAAAAATGCGGCATAAAATGCCTGCGGAATGGAGATTACATGAAAAAATTATTCGAGCAGATTGTAAAGTTCGGAATTGTCGGTGCAATCGCTTTTGTCATTGACTATGCCGTGCTTTTTGTGCTGGTTCAGTTCTTACATATGGATTCAATCATTGCGGCAACGATTTCCTTTACGGTATCCGTTATTTTTAACTATCTTGCCAGCATGAAATATGTATTTGTAGGCAGAGCCGACCAGTCCAAACAGACCCAGTTTATTATTTTTATCGTATTAAGCGTTATCGGTCTTGGTATCAACGATGGTATCATGTGGATTTTAAACGGTATCTTATCTCCGTTTATCCCGACCTACTATTACCTGGTTTCAAAAATCGTGGCAACGGCGATTGTTATGGTATGGAACTTTGTTTCAAGAAAGATTTTCCTTGAAGAAAAGAATCAGGGAAATGAAAATGCGGCATAAAGGCGCAAAAGCAAATCCGGGACGGGATAAAATTCTCTGTCTTTGTATTGCCGCCCGCATGGATATTAACGAAATCCGCCGCGCATTGGAAATTTCCAATTGTGCAATCCTTTACGCCAGAAACACGCCCCAATATCCGCTCACCCACACTCTCACAGCCATGAACATGACACCACCGAAGTTAAGTAACACGTTGAGGTGGGGTCATGTTCATGGCTACTGTCAAGTAACACGTTGAGGTAGGGGCATGTTCAAGGCTGCCGTTAAGTAACACGGTGAAATGGTGTTATGTCCAAGGAAGCTTTTATTCTGCCATCATCTTCTCTGTAGACCATATCTCTACTTCATAATGATTTGCCTTATTGTAACGCTTTCTTAAATTCTTTAACTGCTTTAAGTATTCCATCGTTACTTTACCTGATAACTTGGATTCACCTTCGGTTCTCTGCTGGAACTTGTACGGAATCTCTACAACCTTCTTGTATGTACCCATTGCAAGAACTTCCACCATAATCTTCCATCCAATCGGCTGTAAGTCGGCATTTTCAATAACCTCGCGGCGGAACATGAACAGACCGCTTGTCGGGTCTGAAATCTTTCGCAGGCACGGTAACATAAACTGACCGATTTTACGGGCTGTACCAGATACAAACTTTCTGTACCAGTTGAGTCCGCCGTCATCGCCGCCCGGAATCAGACGGCTCGGAATACAGAAGTCTGCACCGCTTTCCATTGCCTTATACATATATTTTAAAACGATTGGCGGATGCTGTAAATCCGCATCCATGCATGCCATATATTCGCCCTTTGCAAGGGAAAATCCTTTTAATACGGCAGTTGCCAGTCCTGTTTCACCGGTTCTGTGTTCCATGCGTACAGCCGGAAAATCCTTTGCAACTTCCATAATAACCTGTGGTGTATCATCTTTACTGTCGTCTACAAAAACGATTTCATAAGGAATTCCTTTTAATGCATCATCAATCTGTGTTACAAGATTTCTGATATTCTTTCCTTCATTAAATGTTGGTACCACTACTGATAACATAATTTTCTCCTTCAAATCTATCCTGATGTGTTTTTATTTTTCGATGTTTCGACTTGTGTATTATAATACCTTTATTACAATCTGACAAGTTTTTCACATAAATTTCTTATTTTATTGTCCGCCCCAGTATCCGAGTTCGACACCTTTTTCATAAATTCCCTTTGCCTTGGCATAGTAGCCATACGCATTAAAATGTGTCCAGTCTGCCCTGAGCTGTTGTGAAATCTCACCTCTTGTAAAGCCGTCAAGATCTTCATCGGTTGCTTCCAGTCCGCAGTCACTTAATCCATTCTGAATCATATAGAGCCGCATGTTGATAAAATGATCCCCGTATGCTTTGGATAATGCCTGCTCCCACGGTGTTTCGCCCATGCCGATATAAATTTTATTCATATCCACGGACAGTTCCGGGTCATCGGTATCACCGACAATAATATAATATTTACAGCCTGTACCTTCCAAAATGGAATCATACTGCGCAATTAATTCATCATAGTCATTATACCAGCCTGCGTTACTGCCGATTTCCAGCACAAGAATGTCATCTTTACGCTCCACCGCCGCCAGTGTATAAACCGGTGTGCCTTCTTTAATATTCACATCTGTGCCGTATAAAATCTGGCTTTCACCGTCATAAGAATTGGTTACATAATATTTTTCGCCGTTAATCACACAGATATTGGTCTGGTCTGACTGAAAATTATAACCGCTGTAATCTTCCATATAAACATTATCCCCGTCATATAAAGACTGCAGCTTAAATTCAGCAATGCCTGTCCCGTCAATGACAATATCACGGTCAACCACCATGGTAAGACCGCCTGCACGGGTCGCAATTTCTTTTGACGTTTCTCCGTTGACACCAAGGTTGTATGTTTTCAGCCCCGTAAACTGCGAAAGCATATCCGGTGCCGTGGCATAGCTGATATTTGTTGTAATGCCGTCCAGCGTAATAAACCCCGGTGTAGTCGCGCAGCCGTACATCATACTGTCACCCCAGCAGGAAATACTTCTCTTTACACCATCATACGGTACAGTTTCCGCTGTGATGGTTCTTTTTCTGGTTTCATGTGGTTTCTGATTTTCCGTCTGCATTGACGAACCGCCTGCAATTTCATTATCATTTTCCACAATGTCCCATATATTTTTGGATATCTTTTGTAATCGTGCCGGTGTTGTCTGTACTGTACCGCCATGTACCAGAACCTCTGAAGCAATCAGCAGTACCACAAAAACCGTTACGGAAAAACAGACAACAATTTTCTTTCTTACTTTCACAAATATCCCTCTTTTCTATTTACATTAACCAACAGTCTGAATTATACCACATAAACAGCAGCCATATCTGTGCAAATGCAAAAAATATCAGAATTGCCGTGCGTATTTTCGGACGTACGCTCTTTAAAATCTCATAAACGCCCATATATACGACAAAGCTGCCCACTGTAAAGCGGCAGGTGCTCATGACATGGGAGGTCAGCGGCACAAGCAGGGAAATGATTCCGAACACCGCCATGGAATAATATTTCCGGTAAAGCATATATCCATACACTGCAAAAATACCGATACAAAACCATCCCATATAGGTATATCGCGGTTCAATCTGTCCGGTGCACGCTTTCCATAAAACGCCCACAACCGGAAAATACGTATCTTCACGCCATGCAATCTGCACGTTTTTATAAGCCCACACATCGCCACAGAAAAAGCGCAGGAAGGTCATATAGCAGAATGCACCGAACGGACACAGCATAACCGCAAAAATGTGTTCCGGCAGTTTCAACATCTGCACGATGAAGCTTTTGATTTTTGCCCATGTGATAAGTTTTCCACCGTCCGCCGTCAAATCCAGATACATTTCCACAATCAGCGCAAATACAAGCAGGCAGCCTACAATTCTTGTCGCACTGGCAAATGCAGCGGCAAACCCTGCCCACAAGTACTTTTTTTTAGCTGCCGCATAGAAAAACAGCGCAATAAACAGCACAAACATCGCTTCTGTATACACAGAACCAAAGTAAAAAGAATAGGGACCTGCAAACATCAGAAGCGGAATCAAAAGATAGTCTTCACTCCTGCCACCACGCACCAGACTCATATATTTAACTGCTGTAAATGCAGCGATAAAAATACATACCGTTGATACCGTCATACCGACCCAGTACGTGTCCATTACACCGAAGGTCAGCATTTTCACAAACCGGCAGACCATCACATACATCGGGAAAAATGCCCAGTTTGCCTGTGGGTCCGTATCCAGCGGAAATGTATATCCGTTATCAATCATAAACTGGTACCGCTTGGCATCCCACTGGTTCATTAAAAATGCAATGGAACGGTCCGTTCCCATATACACGTTATAAATCACCATCAGCACCAGCATAAACAGGCGGGACATCAGCAGTATAAAAAACAGTTTTAAAATCAGCCGGAAATTTTCGTTTTCTCTATATATTTTAGCCAGTCTTTCCATATTTACCTCATTTCTAAGCGGTTTTGCCGCAAAGCTGTGATAAGAATTTCGCGCAGGCGGTTTCCCATCTGCCATCAGGGATATTTGTTCTTGCCCAAAATCAAAAATGGGACGCCTATCACGATTGGATGCCGCCCCATTTCATTATAAAATCTGCATAATTTTTAATATAATCTGGTACAGAAGCGCCGGAACTGCAGCAATCACCGGTATTAAAAACATTGCAACGGCTACTGCATTGAGCAGCTGAAGCCATACAAATACCGCACAATACTGAATCCATGCCGGAACATTGATTTTCTTAAAGTGGTCAATGACAAGGCATACAACCAGTATTAAAAGTGTAGCAAGCGTAATCAGCAGTCCTTCTTTTCTGCCCTGAGGTTCAAATTCCATGGTAATTGTATTTTCACCGGAGTGAATCTTTACCCCTGTAAAAAGTCCTGCGATTTCTTTTGCCTGCACCTGCTGCCCGTTGACGCTGACTTTCCAGTTTTTGCTGTAAACCACCGGTATCAACGCATAATTTTTCGTTGCCGAACCGTCAAGCTTAACAGTCAGTGAATCATTGGTATAAGATACATCGCATTTTGTATTTTCATACGCTCTGCACAGCTTCTCCATTTTATCAATATCCAGCTGTGCAAAGCTGACTTCGCTGACTTTTAAATACCAAGGGTCATCGTATTCAATACGGATATCGATACTCTCATTGTCAAAACAGCCCAGATACAGCAGATTGTTGTTATAATCCGTAAAGTACGCTGTATTTTCCACATCACCCAGTGTCGGCACCTGCACTTCTTTGTCATTGACATAGACATGCATGGAGCTGATCAGCCATGATGCATTGGCATCACTGTTGCGGTTATTGATATCCACAATCTTTAAATAGACTGCCGCATTGCCGCTTGTCTGTGTATTGTATTCCAGTACTGTATCACTCTTTTTTACAGAATACGACATACCCTTTACCAGCGGTTCCTTATCTCCCGAAAATGCCGTATAGAATTTATTATGTAAATCTACCCAGTCGCCGCTCAAGTCTTCTGATGCAAAGGATGATGCTACGGTCATTGCAAACGGAAGCCGGTAATTGGCAGAATATAATTTATATCCTTCCTGCGGTGCTTCTTTACTGTCTATGTCGTAATCTGCATAACTTTTTTCCAGTGTATACAGGGCCGGGTCCAGATCATTCTGATTGACGGCCTCTGTTACATGAAACAGTGCATTCGTAAACACGGTTCCGCCGGAATCTAACAGCCACAGGAAATATTTGGAATATCCCCAGTTTTTGGCAAAAGTCTGTGTGTCACTCTCTAATGCCGCCGTAAAGCTTGACAGCGCACCACGGCGCAGTATCAGCGGATAATTGGCATTCAGGCTGATGTCCGGATTGACAATACGGTCTGTTGCTGATTCTTCAATATCAAGTGCTTCATAGGCTTCATTGGCATACTGCACATAATCACCGACCTGGTACGCTTCATAGGTATAAAACTTCGGCGGACCAATCAGTGCAAATGCCCCTAAGAAAACTTCTACCGCAATCACGGCAAGCACGGATTTGACGTTAAATTCGTCCTTTTCTTCTTTGAGCTTTCTTAAATAAACGATAAACATCGTGATAAAGACTGCCACAAAAAAGATTGTCGCAAGAATCTCGTTATTCTGCGGAATCAGCAGATAACCGGCTGCATATACCAGGCACATTACCAATGCAATCACAATCTGACGTTTGATATACTTCTTTTCAAGCGGCATATCTGCAAACATTTTCTGTGCATAATACGCACCCATGCAAAGCAGTGTAAATGCAATCAGGAAACCGTTTCTTAATGTATAGCCGTTGTAAGAGCCGAAGTGCCACATTAAATTGATGCCTTCCACAAACATCGGAAGCAGGGCAATTCCAAGCAGGCACGCCATGACACGGCACATTTTTTTATCTTCTTTATATTTCTTTAACCCGATAAGAATCACGGCAAGCACAAAGCTTAATCCGTACAGCATCATATAACGCTGAAATGCCGCCATTGAGCCGTCTGTGACAATCGCACCCTTAATCCAGCCAAGGTACTGCGATACAATACTGCCGCCCGCATTTCCTCTCTGTGAACCGGATAACTGCATAAATACCGGAATTAATACAAAGCAGGACAGTCCCATGCCCGCCGCCGTACCGATTCCTAAATTCCAAGCGTGCTTTTTCCATGCTTTGCGCTCACACAGCAGTAAAATATAGACACCGCTGACTAAAAATACGTAAATGAGCGCCATTGCGCTTAAATAGTAATTAATGATAAAGCTTAATGCCACCATAAAGATGTAAAACAGCTTCTTTCCCGTTGTCAGCAGTCTGTCCAGCGCCAGCATCAGCAGCGGAAACAGTGCAACAATGTCCATCCACGGTGTAAAGCAGGAGCCGTATAAAATGACGTATCCACACAGCGAATACATCACAGCAAACGCTGTCTTTACCGGATAGAGCAGCTTCGGGAATTTGTGATTGAGCAATGCATACATTGCAACGGACATAAATACCATTTTTACTGCCGTCAGTATGGAAATGCTCTCTAAAATGAGATTTCTCGGGACTAAATATAACAGCAGATTAAACGGACTTAACATTGAAAAGGCTGAAATACTCATGGATACATTCGTTCCAAGTCCCGTATACCAGTCAAACCACAGCGATGCCTTTCCGCGCATGAAATCCCACAGATGTGCATACAGCGGCGCAACCTGCTGCATATTGTCAAAATAATCAATCCGGTTTCCGCCAAACGGCCAGATTCCTTTTAAAATCAGCGTAATTAATACAACTGCCAGGGTAATCGCCCCCGGGATACTGTATGGCTTTAATTTCTTTGCCAAAACGTTCACTTTCTCTTTCATATAACTCCTTTATTTTAAAGAATGGCACTGCTCCACAGACAGAACGTTACATTATCTGCCACAAAATGAATCGTGTCACATTCCTTTTCCTCAAGTTTTCCGATTTCAAATGTAAATGTTCCTGTACCCTGTATTTCTCCGATTTTTCTGTCGTTGCAGTAAACCTCGACCCTGCCGTTTCCTGCAAACTTTGTGACTTCACACTGATAAGAGGCATTCTCTGCCGTGCGGTTTAACACGTAGTAAAGATATGCGTCCTTTCCGCTGTTTGTACTGCCCTCGTACTGGTCTTCCTTCCAGCCTTTTCCCTTGCGGCGGCATACATTGATACTGCGCTCATTTCCGTCTTTATCTTTGAGTGTCGTACAATATTCTGTCGTTCCCGGTTCATAGGACAGTTTTCCGTAGCCCGGCCAGTCAGAAAGCTCATGGGTCAGATAATACATTCTGTATTCCAGTCCTACGTCCGGATTTTTACCCCACCACAATACCAGCAGGTAAAAACAGGCAAGTATTACCGCCCCTGCATAAAATGCTGCTTTTACGCTCTTTTTTTTCATCATTTTTAACACCTGTGTGCTTTTGCTTTTATAGTTTTCATTTTAAACATGCGTAACGATACAGGTTCCTGTTCCCTTTATTACAACCGAACGCTTGCCAGCGCTGATAAAGAAGCTTTCGCCTGCCTTGTACGGCATCGTCTTATTCCCGTCATCCGTTTCAATGGTTCCCCCACCGGAAATAAATAAAACAGACAGGAAAGATGTCTCATCCATGCCGATTTTGACTTCTGAATAAATGTCATATTTCAGACATTCAAAATACTTGCACTGTACCAGACGTTCCAGTGTATAGGCATCATTTTTCTCCAGAATCACTTCGCAGTTTTCATCCTTGACATAGGCTTTGGTATCAACAACATCGAGTGCCTTTGCAACATGAAGTTCTCTCGGATTGCCGAACTTATCCCTTCTGTCATAGTCGTACATACGGTATGTACTGTTTGAATTCTGCTGGATTTCGCAGATTAAAATACCCGCACCGATGGCGTGAATCGTTCCTGCTTTTACCATAACGACATCGCCCGGCTTTACATCTATGCGGTTTAACACCTCTGTAATCGTATTGTTCGCAATGCGTTCTTCAATCTCCTCTTTGGATACGTCTTTTGAAAGTCCGCAGTAAAGATATGCCCCAGGCTCACAGTCAATAACATACCACATCTCGTTCTTTCCGTATTCGCCTTCATTTTCCAATGCATATTCATCGTCCGGGTGAATCTGGATTGATAATGCCTGCTTTGCATCAATAAATTTAATCAGTACCGGAAAACGATCCTGTGCCTGACACTTCCAGCCAAGCGCCTCTTTTCCGATAATGGACAGATAGTCATTAAAGAGCATGCCCTTATATCTGCCGTCTGCAATCCGGCTCTGTCCGTCCGGGTGTGCGGAAAGCTCCCAGCTTTCGCCGATAACGTCATAATCACACTTTTTACCGAATACCGTGCGCAGCTTTGTGCCACCCCACAGATTATCCTTAAACGCCGGATCCAACTTGACAACCGGCTCGTTAGCAGCTTTGACATAATTGTCCTCTGCCGTTCCGTCACTTTCCTGGCCGTATATCTTTACCATATCGCTTTCGGATAAGATTTCACCGATACCGACTTCGATAATGACTACATTTTTATCGGTTTTGTTGGCAACCTTATGCTTCATGCCAATCGGGACAAAAACGCTTTCATACTTATGGTAATCTTTTGTTTCCGTTCCTAATGTAATCGTTGCCGTTCCTTCTACAACAGACCAATGCTCACTGCGCATTTCATGCTGATGCAGATTCATGCTCATGCCCGGAAATACCGTTACCTTTTTGACCTTGTAACCGTCTGAGGCATTAAGCAGTTCATGGATTCCCCATTCTCTGTAAGAAATCCGGTTATAATCAAAGTAATTTTCATACTTTTCTTTATTCTCGGAAATAATATTTTTAATGTCATCAACGCGTTCCTTGGAAGATACGTAAACGGCATCTTCGGTATTTACAACAACAACATCCTGAATATCATTTGTCACCACAAGCTGTCTGTCTGCACTGTTAATAACCATTACATCTTCACAGTGGTTTTTTAAGACATTTTCGCTGTGGGATACACTTGAATTTTCATCTAAGTCGCAGACATTCCCGACATCTTTCCAGCGGAATGCCGTTTCCACGACCTTCATATCCTTTAACTTTTCAAAAATCAGGCGCTCAATACTGCCTTGTGGAATGTCTTTCATGACCTTCTGCGAAAAACGCACGGTACGGCGGATCGCTGCAACCTTCCGCTTTGCCATCCGGCAGGTATCATAGAGTTCCGGACAAATTGCCCTCGCCGCATTGATTAAATCCCCTGCACGGTATAAAAACATACCGCTGTTCCATAAAAATCCATCATCATAGCCAAAGCTCTCATCATCGTCCAGACGGATTTTTTCAATAAATTTAAGAACATTTTCCTCATCTCTTAACAGATATCCGAAATTGGAATTTTTCTTTGCCGGCTTTACACCAAGTGCAACAATACTGCCCTGTTTTGCAAGCTCCTTTGCCCGAATAATTGCATCCTTATATTCCTGCCCCTCAATCAGGTTGTCAGCCGTCACAACAAACACCAGTTCGGACTGGTTGCAGAACTGGCTGCCAAGCATAATTGCCGCAGCGGTTCCCTTTGGACTGCCTTCAAGTACAACACGATACTTGAGGCTCTGGAATGCTTTCATCTGACCGTTTACAATATTGCGATAGCTTTCCTTTGTCACAATAATAAATTCATCGCAAAACGGCATATTTCTGACAACCGTTTCCTGCAATAAAGATCGTCCCTCTTTAATATTCATAAACTGCTTCGGATAATTTTTTCTTGAGAGCGGCCAAAGGCTGTCACCACTGCCTCCGGCAAGTATTACACACTTCATACAATCTCCAATCTGCTCAAAGCGTTATTCCTGTTCCGGCTTCTCCGGTTTGAAATTGAGTCGTTCTTCTTCCACTACCAGCGGTCTGTTCATCAGACGCTTGTTCATGCTTAAAATATACTCCCCAAGCAGTCCGATAAAGAACAGCTGGAGTGAACTGGTCAGGCTGACTAAAATAATCAGTGGAACCATACCTGCCTGGAATCTGTTCCAGTATATTAATTTCAGAATAAAATAAATAATTGCCACAATGACACTGAGTCCAGCGCAGGCAGCGCCTAAAAAGGTTGCAATACGCAGCCCGATTTTCGTATAAGACGTAAAGCTTAGCATTGCCGCATCATACAACGTATAAAAATTGTTATGGGTCTTGCCGGCGCGTCTTTGTGCCTGTGTATATTCAATCTCCGTGCGCTTAAAGCCCAGCTCGCCGACAATGCCACGGATAAACGGAATCGGGTCCTTTAAATCGCGCAAAACCTGTACAAAGCTTTTATCATACAGTCCAAAGCCCGTAAAATGCTCAATCTGGTCTACGGAAGACATTTTCTTAATCATCTTGTAGTAGCAGGAACGCAGAAAATACATCACCGGATTTTCCTTACTGCTGGTCTTTACTGCACAGACAATTTTATATCCTTTTTCCCACTCTGCGACAAGCCGCGGAATAACATCAATCGGGTCCTGGAAATCCGCGCAGACCGGAATCGTACAGTCACCCTCGGTCTGTAAAATGCCGTAATACGGTGAATTAAACTGACCGAAATTCTTTGCATTAAAAATCGCTTTAATCTTTTTGTTATTCTCACAGAGTGCTCTTAACTTCACCCTTGTTGTATCTCTTGAATCGTTATCAATAAACAAAATTTCATAATCATACTGCGGGAGGTCTTTTTCAAACATCGCAATCAATGCCTCGCTTAACGGGACCACATTTTCTTCCTCGTTATAGCATGGCACCATAATACTAATCTTTTTCATCGCTTCTATTCCTTTATACGTAATTCTTCCTGCACCAGTCTACGGTTTTTTCAATTCCCTCCGCAAACGTTACACGCGGCGCAAAGCCTGTGTCTTTTTCCAGATCGGAAATATCTGCGCACAGATACATCACCTGCTTTTCCTGATAAGGAATTTCTCCAAATCCAATCTCTGCCCCTGGTGCTGCCGCATCACGGATTGCTTCGATGTATTCCCGAAGCGGTCTTGCCGTTCCACCGCCGATACAGTAAGTCTTACCGGACACGCCTTTCTCTCCGAGAAGATACATGGCATATCCTGCATCCGCGCTGTAAAGGTAATCCCACATCTGTTCTCCTGCGGTACACTGCGGCCGCCCGCCTTTCAGGAGGCTGACAATCGTACTCATAACCATTGTCTTTGCCCCATCAAACGGTCCGTAAATGCTGAGGATCCTTGTCCAGATATGGCGGATTCCCTTCTGTTCACAAAGGATTTTTGTCATCTGACCTGTACAGAGCTTTGCAATCCCGTAGCCGTTTTCGGGAAATGCCGGTGTAGACGCATTTAAGCTGCCTTCCACCCGTCCGTATTCTGCCTGTGAGCCGGCGCCGACAAATGTCGTACAGCCCAGTGCAGCGGCAGCTTCTACGGCATCTAACGCATAACGGACATTTTCAAGCTGTCCGTAAGCGTTGTTACGGCTGTTGCCAAACGTCCCGTCCCAGCCAAAGTGGTAAAATACGTCTGCGTGTTCTATCTTTTCATGCAATGTTTTTAATTCTTTTAAATCACACGGCACAATGTGTACCAGCGGTGACTTTGGAATATTGTCTGTTCTTCTGGAATCCGGTCTTACAACTGCTTCCACTTCAATTCCGTGGCTTATCAGTTCTGCAATCAGTGCTGTTCCAATCGCACCGGTCGGTCCCGTAATAACTGCTCGTTTCAATTTCTTCTCCCTTATGAAATCGGCTTTATAATCATATTACTGTAAAATTCATCCCTGTCAAGGAACGGTGCTAAGTCTTCCAGCGGCGGCGATACGAGTGTACCGTCTTCTAACCGCTTTGTCGCTGACTTCGGTTCAAATTTCTGTTCGGTAGACACCATAATCTCACAGATTGCCGGTCCTTTAACTGCCAGCACCTTTGAAATGGTTTCATCAAGCTGTGCATTGGTTTCACATCTAAAGAACGGATAACCGTAAGCCGGCGCTAATTTGCCCATATCCGGGAAGCTTAAATCGCCGCTTTCCGGTCCGATACCGACAAAATGCTTCTCAAACAGATTCGTCTGTGTCTGACGGATTGAATGATACCCCTGATTATTAATTACAAATATCTTTACCGGCATCTGATGATGGATAATCGTCTGTAATTCCTGAATATTCATCTGGATACTGCCGTCCCCTGTGACTAAAATCACATCTTTAATATCGTCATGCTTTAACGCTTCTCTGTTTAATGCAAGATTACCGTGTTCTGCAACTACTGCACCGATTGCTGCCGGAAGGTCATATCCCATGGAAGCAATCGCAGAGTTGATAATAAAGCGCTGTCCTTTTTTAATGACATAAGCGTGGCTTCCGACTACACATGCTGAGCCGTTGCCGACAACCGTCACCTGTCCTTCTGACAGACGGCTGCTTAATTCTTTAATAAACGCATACACATTGGTATGCTTCGTGTCTTCATAATGTTTTTTCTGTACAACCGGATACTTTGCCTTCCATTCCTGACATCTTTCTACCCAGCTGCTCTCTTTAAATAACGGTGTATTTCCGGCCGCCTGTTCTGCCTCAAGACGTGAAACCATTTTTGCAAGCAGTTCCTTTGCATCGCCCCATACCGGTAAATCCACATGCAGGGTCGGCTTCTTTAACTCAGCTTCATCCACATCATTGACAATGACATAGGCTTCTCTTGCCCATGTCTTCCAGTTATAGCCCACCTGACGGATACTTAAACGGTTGCCGCACGCAAAGACTAAGTCCGCGTTCTGTACGGCAAAGTTACCGGCGCGGTCGCCCATAATGCCACCGCGTCCCACATACAGCGGGTGTTCGTCTTCAATGGCATCAATGCTGTCCCAGCCCGTCGCTACCGGAATGCCAAGCAGTTCCACAACCTTGCGGAAATCCTCATATCCGCCGGAAATGCGGATACCGTTTCCCGCATAAAATACCGGACGCTTTGCACTGCGGATTTTATCCAGAATAAGGTCAACCGTTTCATCGGGAATTGCCGGTGCCTGCTCCGCTTCATATTCTGCCGGGTCAAACCCTTCCAGTTCTTCCGTTTCGATATAGCTTCCCTGAAAATTCACCGGAATATCAATCCAGCACGGACCCGGTCTGCCAGTCGTTGCAATATAATATGCCTTTTCAAGACAGTAACGGATACGTTTCGGATCTGTCACCATTTCGGCATATTTTGTCATCGCTGCCGCTGATTTTGTAATATCAAATTCCTGGTCGCCCATGGCACGGAGCGGAAGTCCTGTACTTCTGGCTGTCGTGTCGAAACGTACCTGTCCGGAAATAACAAGCATCGGAATCGAATCCAGAAAGCCTCCGACAACACCGGTCATTGCATTTGTACCGCCCGGTCCCGTTGTAACACAAAGTGCTGCAATCTTATTATGAATTCTTGCATAGCTTTCTGCCGCAATTGCACATGCCTGTTCATGATGATTGTATACACAGGTCAGTCCTTCCTGATGTCCCAGACTGTCATTTAAGTGCATTGCACCACCGCCTGTAACGGTAAAGGCATGGGTAATGCCGTGATCTACAAGAAACTGTGAAACATATGACGATAATTTTACTTTCATACTTACTCCTTTTGGCGGTATGCCCAGAATTTATTCATTACAAAATTCACCGGTATCGTGACAAACATATTCAGCACCGGTCCCAGATATCCTGAAAGCTCCCTGTCCGTCAGCACAATGCCGATTCCCGTAAGCCCATTGGCAATTCCTGTACAGAATCTTGAAATGTCAATGACGTCCACCCACAGCCACAGCAAAAGGTTGTTGAGCAGCAGCCCGGTAAATGCATACGCTGCATACGTCTTTAAAAGAACCTTCCACCAGACTCTCTTTTGTACATTTTTATCTTCTTTAAATACAAATACATTCTGCCAGATGTAAGCGTGCAGAACGCTTAACAGCCAGCTTAACACATTTGCAAGAAAATAATTATCTGTCAGTGCAAACGCTACGGCATAAATAACATAGGATACAATCGTATTGGATATGCCGACCAGCCCAAAACGGATGATCTGGTTTATCAGTGCCTTGTTTTTTTCACTCATTGTTTACTGGTTTACAGCCTCCGTAATGGTCTTTGCCATATAGTCAATCATTTCGTCTGTCATGCCCGGATATACACCTACCCAGAACGTATCGTTCATAATACGGTCTGTGTTGTCTAATCCGCCGACTACACGGAAACCTTCTCCTGTTGCACGCATTTCGTCAAAGCATGGGTGCTTGATTAAGTTGCCCGCAAACAGATTTCTTGTCTGTACACCGTGGTTTTCAATGTATTCAACAACTTTCTTTCTGTCAATGCCTTCTTTTACCGTAATTAAGAAACCAAACCAGCTTGGACGTGAACCTTCACACGGTACCGGTAAAATTACCTTATCCTGAATACCTTCGAGTGCCGCTCTTAAACGGTCAAAGTTATGTCTTCTTCTTTCTACGAAAGAAGGGAATTTTTCAAGCTGTGCACAGCCGACTGCTGCCTGCATATCGGTTGCCTTTAAGTTATATCCGAAATGAGAATATACATACTTGTGGTCATATCCTAACGGAAGTTCACCGTACTGCTTGTCAAAACGGTGTCCGCACAGGTTGTCCCTGCCGGACGGGCAGACACAGTCACGTCCCCAGTCACGGAAAGAACGGATACACTTATTTAACAGTGGGTTGTTTGTATAAACAGCACCGCCTTCGCCCATTGTCATGTGGTGTGGCGGATAAAAGCTGGATGTTCCGATGTCACCGACTGTACCTGTGAACTTTTCTTCGCCCTTATAGTTATACTTAGAACCGAGTGCATCACAGTTATCTTCAACAAGCCATAAGTTGTGCTTATCGCAGAAATCCTTTACGGCAGTTAAATCAAACGGATTACCGAGTGTATGTGCAATCATGACAGCCTTTGTCTTTTCGCTGTATGCTTCTTCTAACTTTGTAACATCAATATTGTACTGAGGAATCGTTACATCCACAAATACCGGTACTGCACCGTACTGGATTGCCGGTGTTACAGTTGTCGGGAAACCTGCTGCAACCGTGATAACCTCGTCCCCTCTTTTAATTCTTCTGTCACCTAACAGCGGGGAAGTCAGTGCCATAAATGCGTTTAAGTTGGCAGATGAACCGGAGTTTACAACCGATACATACTTTACATTTAAGTATTCACCGAATTTCTTTTCAAATTCATCTGTGTAGTGACCTGCTGTCAGCCAGAATTCCAGTGCGGAATTCACAAGATTCTTCATTTCTGCACTGTCATAAACACGGCTTGCGTAGGAAATTCTGTCACCTTCGTGATATTCTTTTTTTGCATGATATTTTTTACAGTATTCATCTACAAAGGATAAAATCTCTTCTCTTGCTTCTAATTCATTCTTATTTTCAAACATTCTATAATTCCTTTCTGTTGTTCATCGGATTTGTCTTTATTTATCAAAAAATTCCGCAATCTGTGCGTCCATACATGCAGGAATATCTCCGCCTGCCGCATAGACCTTAGACCACGCCACGCTCTTTTCAATTGCTGTATCAAAATTCCATACCGGCTTCCAGCCAAAGGTTGTCTTTAACTTTGAGCAGTCCAGCTTTAAGAAGTTAGCCTCATGAGGACCGCCGTCATACTTGTTGACCCACTTTAAACCTTCGCCCCATTTTGCACAGAATGTATCCACAAGATTGCCTGTAGTAATGCAGTCACTCTCATCCGGTCCTACATTATAAAATCCCGCATAAGACTTGTCTTCGTACTGCTTCATCGCAATTAAAAGGTATGCTGCCAGTGGTTCTAAGACATGCTGGTACGGTCTTGTGGAATGTGGATTTCTTACAATAATATCTTCTTTCTTTAATGCCGCACGGACACAGTCCGGTACGATTCTGTCATTGGCAAAATCGCCGCCGCCGATAACATTTCCGGCTCTTGCTGTCGATACGGCTACCGGCATATCATTAAAGAATGAATTAATATAGCTGTGTGTAACCAGCTCTGAGCAGGACTTACTGTTAGAATACGGGTCATATCCGTCCAGCGGTTCATTTTCACGATAACCCCATGCCCATTCCTTATTTTCGTAAACCTTGTCCGTTGTGACATTTAAAAAAGACTTTACACACGGATTGATACGTACACATTCACAGATATTGACCGTTCCCATAACATTGGTTTCATAGGTATATACCGGGTCTTTATAGGAATCGCGCACAATCGGCTGTGCCGCAAGGTGCAGTACGATTTCCGGCTGGGTCTTTTCAAAGACTTCTTTTAAATGTGCTAAATCACGGATATCTCCAATGACAGATTCCATTTTATCTTCGACATCTGCCATTGAAAAAAGATTCGGCTCGGTCGGCGGTGTCAGGGAATAGCCTGTCACCTGTGCGCCTGCGCCTACAAGGATTCTGCAAAGCCAGCTTCCTTTAAATCCTGTGTGTCCTGTAATCAGGACTTTTTTGCCTTTATAAAAACTCAAATCCATTGTCGTTCTCCTTATTCCCATGACTTCCAAGGTGCTTTGCCGGACTGCCAGAGTTCTTCTAATTTTTCCATTTCTCTCTTGGTATCCATGCACTGCCAGAAACCATTGTAGTTGTATGCCTTTAATTCTCCGAGTTCGGCACATTTTTCAAGCGGTGCCTTTTCAAATACTGTAGAATCGCCTTCAATAAAATCAAAAATCTTCGGTTCTAATACCATATATCCCGCATTAATACGGCTTCCGTCCGAATCCTGCTTTTCGCGGAATGCACGGATGGTATTGTTCTCATCAATATCAAGTACGCCGAAACGCTGTCCGACACTGACAGATGTCATCGTTGCAATCTTGCCGTGGGACTGATGGAACTTCACCAGTTCATTGATATTCACATCACAGACACCGTCGCCGTAAGTGAGCATAAAGGTTTCATCTCCGACATACGGCTGGATTCTCTTTACACGTCCGCCTGTCATGGTATTTAAACCGGTATCAACGAGTGTAACCTTCCATGGTTCTGAAAAGTTATTGTGAACTGTCATCTTACCGCCCTGTGTAAAGTCAAATGTCACATCCGAATTGTGAAGCGCATAATCTGCAAACCACTCCTTAATCACATACTGCTTATAACCGCAGCAGATGATAAAGTCATTATACCCATAATGGGAATATTCTTTCATAATGTGCCATAAAATCGGCTTTCCTCCGATTTCAATCATCGGCTTTGGTTTCAGATGGCTCTCCTCACTAATTCTTGTTCCAAATCCACCTGCAAGTAATACTACTTTCATCACAACCTCCGTATATTTTAAAAAATTTAACTGATTTTACTGTATCGATGTCCACATATTTCCCCACGTTAAAATCATATATTGGTAAATATAGCACAGTTTTGCCATTTATGCAATAATGAACAAAAATGGGAAGCTCCTGACTGCGGCTTCCCATTTTTACATTCCATTTACTGGATTTTTTTAATTGTTGCTTTTGTATTATTCTGTGTTGTGCCCTCCGTTGCTTCCGGTGTTGTTTTTTCTTCTGCCGGACGCTGTGTTTCCGGTTCTTTTGTCTTTTCCTCTGTGGCCGGCTCTGTATCTTTCTGTGTATTGTTATCTCCGGAATCATCCGTTTTTTCCGGACTTTCAGTGCTGTCCTGTTTTTGTGTCCGCTGTGTTGTTGTGCTGCTCTTTGTTGATGCCTGCGTCTTTTTTGTCGTCTGTTCTGCCGTTTGCTGTGCTGTCGTCCGTTCCGTCTGTTCCTGTGTTTCTGACTGTGCTGTCTGTGTCTGTGAGGACGGCTGTGTCTGTGTGCTTACAGTTGTTGTTTCTGTCTGTTTTGCCGTGGTTGACATACTGTGATTCACCGATACCGGCTGTTTCTTTTTTCCGCCTGCTAACAGTACCACAACAACGATAACTGCTATTACACACGGAATGGCAGCAATGAGTATTTTTTTTACATTGCTGCGGTCGTTCCAGAAACTGCTGACATCTGACGGTTCTTCCTCAAATTCATCTCCGTCATCTTCGTCCCCGTCACTTTCCAGCGAAAATCCTTCAATGTCTTCCGTTTCATCATCTTCCATCGGAAGTTCTTCTGATTCCTGTGCTGTCTGTCCTGCCGGGTTTTCATCGGATTTCTGCGCTGCCGGTCCTGTCTGGCTGATATCTGCTGTTTCCTGCTGCCGGCCGGCCGGCTGTGTTATTTCTATCTGTAATTCCTGCGTATCCTGCAAATCCTGTTCTTTGGGCTGTTCCGGTTCAAAAAAAGACTGCACTTCTTCCGGCAGTTCCACCTGTTCCTCCGGCTGGTCATCCTGCAATTTTGCAAAGGCCGCCATCGCCGCCGCAATCAGTTCATCCTGTTCCTGTTCTTCTGTCCGGGCGCTTTTTTGTAAACTTTCTTCATTCTTTACCGGTTCCTGCTCCTGCCGTGTTTCTCTTTTTTTTGCCGCTGCCGTTTCTCTTGGATAATTCTTTTCTAGAACATCCAGCGCAAACCGCTCCATCCATTCCCGGATCTGGTTCATATCCGCCATTTCAATCTTCTGATACATCCGCACCAGAATCTGCTTCACTGCCTTTTTATACAATGTTTCATTTTTCGGAAACACTTTTTTTACAACCGGCTGTACCACTTCAGATGCCAGTGTACAAAACTCCTCAAATCCTCCGCCTTTTCCTTCTATTTCATTATTTATCAGCTGAATCAGCTGTTCGTCCAGTTTCCCCATATCTAATCTCCATTTTTTCTATTTTATGATGCCGGGACATCCCCTGCTATGATACCTGCGGATTGTTACGTGCTGCGCACACACACACCTGATATCATATTAATTTTAAAAATTGTGCATAACGTGCCGCTATCTGCCTGTAATCATACTGCTGAGCCGACTTTTTTGCCTCTGTCTGCATTTTATTATAGATTTCCTCATCTTTCAAGAGTCTGTCTATCTGTTCTGCCATGCCACCGGCATCCTTTTCTTCAACAAGGAAGCCGTTGACACCGTCTTTTACAATATCCGTAATCCCCCCGGAGCGGCTTGCCACAATCGGAAGCCCAGAAGCAAATGCCTCCAGTATCACCAGCCCGAAGCCTTCTTTGTCTCCATCTTTTGCCGTAATGCTGGGCATTACAAATAAATCTGCCGAAGCATAAATTTTTTTTAATTCCTCATGTGTTTTTGCCCCCAGAAAAACAATTTTTTTTCCGGTTTCCCGCATGACTTTGTCAGCCTGTCTTTGCAGTTCTTCCCTTAACGGTCCGTCACCGGCAATCACAAGCATTGCATCCTCTACATTTCTCAATGCTTCAATGGCATAGCACACTCCTTTTTTTTCTGCCAGTCGTCCGACAAATAAAAGTACCTTTTGATTTCCCTGTCCAAAATAATTTTCTTCACGATACTGCCGTCCGAAAAGTGAAGTATCGCACCCCATGGAAATTACCGCCTGATTTTCATTCTTATAAATGCCATCCAATACGTCCATCAAAGGCCGGGATACCGCAGTAACGCCCCATGCATTTTTTAAGCATCTTTTTTTTAATTTTTTTAACAGTCCATGATTCAGTGAAGTCACATCTGCACCATGTCCAGTCACAATATACGGTTTTTTTAAGAACGACTGGACAATTCCCTGTGGAATCAGCCAGTTTGCCTGAACAATGTCATAGGACTTTCTCATTTTAAAAAGATGCACCCATAATGACACAAAAAGCCAGGGAACCAGAAGGCCCCTGACTTTCTTTTCTCTGATTCTGGGTACGATTGCTCCTGGATAACATAATGTTTCTAATGAATGAACCGGAAAGTAGTGATACCGTATCACGGACACGCCCTCCAGCACCTCTGTATCTGCTGCTTTGGGCGCTGCCGGTACCAATACCGTCACCTCTGCGTATTCTTTCATATATTTTGCCAAATCCAGTATAAACCTCGGTTCGGTGTCATTTTCATAGCGTGGAAAGGTCGAACCTGTTATAAGCAGTCTTTTTTTCATTCTGATAACCCTGACTCATTTTTTACTAAATCGGAAGATTTTTCATCTTCACATTCCTGTCTGCTGTAATCCATTTTCCTTACATGATACTGTACATCCTGTAAAATCTTACGGTTTGCGGAAATCACATCGCCGAGCAGCCCGACCACAATTGTCTGAAAACCGACAATCAGAAGAGTACTGGCTAAAATCAGCGACTGCAGATGTCCACCACCTTCACCGGAACAGAAAAATACAAAATACCGTACAAAAAAGCCAACGCCTACCAGCGCAAGAATACTTCCCAGCATAAAAAAGAAGTATAGCGGGCGGTACATCAGATAGGTTCTCACAATTGTCAGCATGGATTTTTTAATATATCCCCACATGCTGTGAAACAGCCGGGATTCACGCAATTCGGGGTTGGTCCGGATTGGCACTGACATCACCGCCATTTTTTCACGGCCTGACTGTACAATTGTTTCCAGTGTATAGGTATAATCGTTAATTACATTAATTCTCATCGCAGCTTCTCTGGAATACGCACGGAATCCGCTTGGCGCATCCGGAATTGTCGTCTTACTTGCCTTGCGCACAACCCAGCTGCCAAAATGCTGAAGCTTTTTCTTTAACGGTGTAAAATGCTCCGTATCATCAATCGGACGCTCTCCGATTACAATATGCGCTTTTTTGTCAAGAATCGGTCTGACCAGTGTTTCAATATCCGCACCGCAGTACTGGTTGTCCGCATCGGTATTGACAATAATATCTGCCCCGTTCTTTAAGCAGGCATCCAGCCCCGCCATAAATCCTTTGGCAAGACCTTTGTTCCTGCGAAAGCGTACAACATAGTGCACCCCCCATTTCTTTGCAACTTCTGCTGTATTGTCATGGCTTCCGTCATCAATAATCAAATACTCTATTTCATCAATTCCATCGATGTGTTTCGGCAAATCATTTAATGTAACCTCTAAGGTTTCTGCCTCATTAAAACAAGGTATCTGTATAATTAGTTTCATAATCTATCCTCAATTCAATATATAGCACCCTGTAAGATGCAATCAATTAATGATACACTAATTCTTGTGTTGTTTCAATACATTTAATGAAAAATGACAAAATAGGCAGCTATAACAACGACCGAAGCTGCTATATCAATTGCTGTTTTTGCTCCTTTCCCCAGATTCGGCAAAAGGTAGTCGACCAGTCCTTTTTCGTCCTGTTCATCACCCGGATGCGTTTTCTCATGTTTTTTACGCATCTGCACATTTTCCTGTGGCCGTTTTTCTTTGACTGCCATGCTCTTTCCTATTTTGAGCATACATTCCTTTAACTGTGCAATTTCATTTTTCACAATGCTTTCATCAATTTTTAAGGTTCTGCTGATTTCATTGACAGTACATTTTTCATACATATATAAAGCAGCCATTATCATCTTTTCTGCCTTTAAATTCTGAAATGCTTCCGGTTTGCCTTTATAGGCATGTACGCTCTCGAACGCATCTGCGTAAGTATCTGCAATTTTTTCAAATTCTGAATCATCTGCAATGACTGCATATTCATATTCTTTCATATTTTCAGCTGTTGTATATAATGCCCCGTTCTTTTTACCCAGTGCCTGATAAATCCGCACAATTGCATAGACCTGAACATTTTTATGGACATCCAGAATTTTTCTGTCCGAAAGATTTGCAACATACTTTTCCAAAATGGTCCGCACTACTTTCTGTGTCTTTTCTTTATCCTTGTAAATCGTATAAACTAACGTATAGACCTCATCAAAAAGCAGTTCCTCAATCTCTTTTTCTTCGCCCTGCATCCCCATCTGCGCCCGCTCAATCATATGCTGCAAATGCAGTTCCGTCTGTTCACTATGCATATTTCTCTACCTCTGTTTCTCTTTTAAAAATTTCTTTCCATCACGGATTCCCCGCTTATAGATGGATACTTCTTCTTTCCAATCCTCATGATGCAGATGAACCAGTGCAAATATTCTGTTACGCATACCGCTGCCCGTCCACAAAAGCAGCCGCAAAACCACATAGTCCCACAAATTTCCATGGGTACGCACCATGTGCATGCGGTTTCTGATTCCATAGTAATCTTTCCATGTATAATGCCTTGGCCAGTCCATCGGTTTAAACACCGTTTTGTGATTTAATACTGCTGCAGGAATCACCATAATCTGGGAGATTTCACGGATTCTTACACAGTATTCTGTATCATCATACCATATAAAATACTCTTTTTGCGGATATCCGATCCGCTCAATCACCTCATCACGGATCATCAAGCCACAAAAGGAGGCCGTATCGCAGTAAAAAGACTCCTTTTGATATTCCTCCAGTGGGATTTTTTCCATTCTGAAGCCCGGTCTTTTCATCCGCTGACGGTGATCCCGGACAATACAGCCCTCTGTCTTTACAGCCCCTGCAAATGCAAGTATCTCTGGATTTTTCCGGGCTTTGTCCAGCAGCTGTTCTGCAAAATCTTTAGAAAGCATTGCATCATCATCTATTATAATATGCGCTTCATCTCCCAGTTCATGCGCCTTTTTGAGTCCTTCATAAAAGCCGCCGGCTCCGCCTGCATTATGATCCAGCCGGTAATGTACAAGCTGCGGTATTGAAAGGCTGTTTAAATACCTGTCGGTATCATCTGTGCATGCATTGTCAATTACGACAATATGCGTTGCAGCAATTGTCTGCTGCAACGCACATGTAATACACTCTTTTAATAAATCGCAACGATTATATGTAACGATTACAATTGAATACTTCATAGCATCTCCACGCCTGCTATGCAAGCTTTTTTCTTAATTTCTGAATCTGAAGTTCTTCCTCTTCTATCTTATTCTTTTCATACTGCACACGTTCTTCGTTTCCGGCCTGTTGTGCCTCTTCGAGCTTACATCTGTGATGATACTGACGCATCAGTAAATCATCAATCTCATCCCCAATCTGCTCTCTTTTCTTCCGTGTCATAAACAACGCCATGTTATTCCTCCTGAATATTTTCTATCTTTTCAACGTCCATGTAAATGTTGCGATATGCCCTGACCACTGAACTGAAAGACTCAGTTCACGATATGAAATCTCCAGTCTGCCAGAATCTGTAAATGTACCCAGCCATTCACTGTCAATTTCCTGATCCGTACTTTCTACCATTGCCGTAATTGTAACATTCCCTGATGTTTCTGATGCCTTTTCACTGATATAAGCATAATAATCATCTATCTCTGCATCTGTAAAATAATTTTCCTGCATTCCAAGATAATAATACTTTGTTCCATCTGCCGTAATATCACTTGTATAGGTATGATCCTGCTTCATTTTTTCATCTGTAATGTTAAAATACCCATACAGCACCTGTCCCGGCGTATCCGGTACCGGATCATCCCATGTTACATCTACCATATACCACTCATCATCAAGCATTACCGCATTCCATGCATGTCCGATACCACCTGCTGTTCCGGTAATCGTTTCACATGGAATTCCTAAAATATCCATGCACAGCTTAAACGCACCGGCATATCCGTCACATACCGCTGTCTTATAGACAAATATGCCTTCTGCCGTATGTGATACCTCCGGTACGGTTCCGTTCTGATAACTTTCATAATCATATGCTGAATTTAACACCATGTAATCGTGTACTGCTTTTTCCTGTTCAAACAGGGTATTATACTCAAATGCAGCATCCAGACAAGCGGACAAGCCTTCAAAAAACGCTTCCTGTTCATCTGTTTTAATAACGGATGTATCGCCTGTTCTGTACGCGTATTCATAATTGTAATACGGATCATTCGGATCAAGGTTACAACGTACCTTTGAAATCTCTGTAACATAGCCCTTCTGAATGATATAAATCTGTGAACCGTCCGTGATGCTTCCCGTATAATTAAAATTAATCCGTCCGTCTTCATACAGCCATAAACCGTACTCATTTTCACCTAAACCGTAATACTCTAAATCCAGTAATCCATCTGTAAAATACCACCAGCCGTATTTATTGCATGCCATGCCTGTATACGTCAAATCAAGCATCCCATTGTCAAAATACCACCAGCCGTATTCATTGCGTGCCATTCCCGTATATGACAAATCAAGATGACCCTTATTAAAATACCACCAGCCGTAATCGTTTAACGCCATTCCGGTATATGATAAATCCAGTACCCCATTGTTAAAGTACCACCAGCCATATTCGTTTAATGCCATTCCGGTGTAGTTAAAATCCACTGTACCGTCCGATACATACCACCAGCCGTAGTCATTTAACGCCATCCCGGCATAATCCCAGTCAATTGTACCGTCCGATACGTACCACCAGCCATATTCGTTTAACGCAAGTCCCTGATACGCTGTATCGACTTCGCCATCCTGATAATAGTACCACTGGTTATCCTCTGCCAGACGCAGTGCATAATCATCTGCTGCCTGCACCGGCTGGGTCTGTCCGATAAAACATGCACCAATCAGAACTGCCGCACCGGCAATGATGCTTTTCAGCATTTTAGTCATAAAAAATATGCCCCCTTTTGTAATCTGTCCTCTGTTTCTCTTTTAACATAACACAGATATACAAATTGGTCAAAGTTTTTTTAGCGCTTCTTCCAGCGTATGCCAGCCAAGAACGGCACATTTTACACGCGCAGGCATATGGGCAATATCTTTTAACGCCGAAGCTTCTTCAAGCTGTTCAATTTCTTCGTCATCTGCTTCGCCCTGAATCATGCGTAAAAACAGCTTTCCGAGGCGCAGTGCTTCTTCCTCGGATTTTCCGATAATCATGCCGAGCATAATATCTGCCGATGCCTGTGAAATGGCACAGCCGTCCCCGACAAATGCACCGTCCTCAATGACACCGTTTTCCACCTTTAATTTCAGCCAAATATCATCGCCGCAGTTCGGGTTGACCCCTTCCAGAACAATATTGGCATCCGGCAGGTCGTGTTTAAATTCCGGGCGCATATTGTGTTCCGTCAGAATTTCATTATAAAAGCTTCTATTCTCCATATCCCATTCTCCTTCTGATTTGTGCCGTGCTTTCTACAAATGCGTCTACTTCCTCCGGTGTATTATAAAACATAAAGCTTGCACGCGTTGCGTTGTGCACCCCCAGATACTCCAAAAGCGGCTGTGCGCAGTGATGTCCCGCACGCACATCAATTCCGTCTGATGAAAGGATTTCGCTGACATCATGCGGGTGTACGCCTTCTATTGTAAATGCAACAATTCCCGTATGATTTTCAGGGAATTCATCACCTAAAATATGCAGATGCGGTACTTTCTTTAAGCCCTCCATGGCGCGCTTTGTAAGCGCTTCTTCCTTTGCCATAATGGTATCAAATCCGATTTTTTCAACATAGCGGATTGCCGCCGCAAGTCCGGCAGCCCCTGCCGCATTGACTGTACCCGCTTCAAATTTATGCGGCAGTTCGGCATACGTTGCACCCTCTCTTGTCACGGAAGAAATCATCTCTCCGCCTGTTAAAAATGGCGGCATTTTCTCCAACAGCTCTTCCTTTCCGTATAAAACGCCGATTCCCATCGGTCCCATCAGCTTGTGACCCGAAAATGCGAGAAAATCGACATCCAGTGCCGTTACGTCCACCGGCATATGCGGTGCGCTCTGTGCGGCATCGACAACCACAACCGCACCTTTTTCATGCGCCAGTTTTACGATTTTTTCAACCGGATTGACACAGCCTAAGACATTGGATACCTGTGCAACTGCCACAAGCTTTGTCTTTTCCGTAATCACAGCTTCAAGCACCTCGTCAGGAAGCGTTCCTTCCTGTGTACATTCCAGAAATTTTAATACTGCGCCGGTCTGTCTTGCCACCATCTGCCACGGAAGCAGGTTGCTGTGGTGTTCCATAATACTAACCACAATTTCATCACCCTCACGCAGGTTTGAAAGGCCGTAGCTGTATGCCACCAGATTTAAGCTTTCTGTCGTATTTCTTGTAAAAATAATCTCTTTGGAAGATTTCGCATGAATAAATTTCTGCACGGTCTTTCTTGCTTCTTCGTACTGCTCGGTCGCCGCAAGGCTCAACGGATAAAATCCGCGCAGGGGATTGGCATTTGCCTTTTCGTAAAACCGCTTTTCTGCTTCCAGTACGCAGTCCGGCCGCTGTGCCGTTGCCGCATTATCAATATAAACCGTTTTATTTTCCCGTAACAGGGGAAAATCCTGTCTGTAATCATAAGCTGTCATCTGTCAATACCTCACTTAACTGCTCTGCCGCAAATTCCTTTGTTTCTTCATCGTCAATCTTATGGGTTAAAAGTTCAAGCTTTGCCCGTGTCATAATATCTTCGGCATGTTTTTTATCAATGCCCCTTGCCGCAAAATATAACAGTGTTTCTTCATCAAGTTCGCCGATTGCCGCACCGTGATTGCCTTCTACATCTTCCTCTGCACAAAGAATCAGCGGAATGGTCTGATTGATGACATCATCGCCCAGAAGCAGTACCTGTTCGCTTTCCGTTCCCTTTGCACCCGAAGCGCCGCGTTTAAAATCAATCGAACCGCGGAATACTTTGTGTGCGGCATCTTTTAATGTGCCGTCTGCCGTCACATTGCTGGTTGTCTTCTTGCCGATGTGATTTACAATATAATTCATATCCAAAAGCTGGGTATTCTGCACAAGGTAGCCTGTCTGCGCCTGAAAATCCGCACGCTCGCCCTTTAAATCTGTACGCACACCGTTGTATACATGACCCTTGCCGATAAATAACTGCAACAGCTCGACCTGCGCATTTTCATCGCAGACACAGCCTGTATCGGATAAAAGGGTCTGCTCCTCGCCGAGGGCTATGACCTGTACCAGACGGATTTTACTGTTTTTTCCTGCAATCATGCGTGTACGGAATGCCAGATTCTTTTCTTCCGGACTCTTTTTTGTAAAACGCTCCACAACCGTAATCCGGCTGTTTTCCTCTGCATAAATGTCTAACATACCGGCAGATGCCGTATCTGTGCCGCTGATTTCATATACCACAGGATTTGCCTGTTCTCTGCCTGCTGCCGCCGTTATTCTTTCCGGCGTCACTGCCTTAAACACACAGTCTGCCTGACGTCCCGCTCCGGTTTCCACCGCTTCAAAAGCTTTAACGTCCGCCAATGCTTCTGCTGTTTCTTTACCGCCCGATAATGCTTCGTTTTCTGTGCTTTCTTTTTTTACAATTGTACAGCCCTGTGCTTCATCGGTCCATGCAAAATTTGTTTCATTTAATTTCAGCCAGTCCCATGTCTTAGACGGTAACTGATTTATTTTTATATTCTTTGTTTCTTTCATTTATTCTCACCTTCTAGCCAATACTGCCTTTCATTTCCAACCGAATCAGATTGTTCATCTCAACCGCATATTCAAGCGGCAGTTCTTTGGATACGTTATCTGCAAATCCGCTGACAATGCAGGCTCTCGCATCTTCCTCGCTCATGCCGCGGGACATCAGATAAAATACGGCTTCATCACTAATACTGCCAATCTGTGCTTCATGTCCGACATTGGCATCCTTTGTGCGGATATCCATCGCCGGAATCGTATCCGAGCGGGATATGGCATCTAACATCAGGGACTGGCAGGATACGGAAGACTTTGCGTTCTTCGCATTCTTTGCCACTACAACGGAAGATCGGAATGTCGAAATACCGCCGTCCTTTGAAATCGACTTTGTATTAATATAAGAGCTGGTATCCGGCGCACTGTGTACAACCTTGGCTCCGGTATCCAGATTTTGTCCTTTCCCTGCAAATGTAATGCCTGTAAATTCCATTTTTGCGCCCTTGCCCTTTAAAATGCTCATCGGATACAGGTAAGAAACGTGCGAACCAAATGAACCTGAAACCCATTCAATCGTGCCGCCTTCTTCAACGAGTGCGCGCTTTGTATTTAAGTTGTACATATTCTTTGACCAGTTTTCAATCGTAGAATACCGCAGTCTTGCATTTTTGCCGACAAACAGTTCCACACAGCCTGCATGCAGATTTGCCACGTTATATTTCGGTGCGGAACAGCCCTCGATAAAATGCAGGTCTGCGCCCTCATCCACAATAATCAGCGTATGCTCAAACTGTCCTGCTCCCGGCGCATTTAACCGGAAATACGACTGTAACGGAATTTCTACCGATACCCCCTTTGGCACATACACAAATGAACCGCCGGACCATACTGCACCGTGCAGTGCCGCAAATTTGTGGTCGTTCGGCTTTACCAGCTTCATAAAATGCTTCTGTACCATGTCGGCATATTCGCCTTTTAAGGCACTCTCCATATCCGTGTATACAACTCCCTGTGCCGCAACCTCCTCGCGCACATTGTGGTATACCAGTTCAGAGTCGTACTGCGCGCCGACACCGGCAAGGGATTTCCGCTCTGCCTGTGGGATACCAAGCCGCTCAAATGTATTTTTAATGTCTTCCGGTACGTCTGACCACTTTGCCTTCATATTCGTATTCGGACGGACATAGGTCACGATATTTGCCATATCCAGTCCTTCAATCGACGGTCCCCAGTCCGGCACGGGCATTTCATTGTAAATCTGTAATGCGTGTAAACGGAAGTTCTGCATCCATACCGGGTCATTTTTTTCTTTTGATAATTTTTCTACAATCTCCGGTGTCAGACCCGCCTGCAATTTATACGCATCTTTTTCATCATCTTTGAAATCATAAATGCTTCTGTCGATGTCTTCCACATAGCTTTTTTCTTTCATCGCCTGTTACTCCCTTTCCGCTGTTTGCTGTATGCTTGATTCTCTGCTTTCCTACCTGTGTTCCTCTGCCTCGTAGCCTGCAAAACCGCTTTCATTAATCTCATCAACAAGCCCTGCGCCGCCTGTCTTAATGATTTTTCCTTCAACCATAACATGTGTATAATCTACCGGAAGGGATTCCAGAATTTTTGTGCTGTGTGTGATAACCAGCAGACTGCCTTCGCTGTTTTTCTGATATTCACGGATACCGGCTGATACAGTGCGCACGGCATCAACGTCCAGGCCGGAGTCGGTTTCATCAAGAATTGCCAGCTTTGGCTTTAACATTAAGAGCTGTAAAATCTCGGCTTTCTTTTTTTCGCCGCCGGAAAATCCGACATTCAAATCACGCTCTGCATACGACTTATCCATATCAAGCAGTTCCATTGCCGCTTCCAGTTGCTTTTTAAACTCCCACAGACGGATTCGTTTACCGGTCTTTTGTTCTACCGCATTTCTGATAAAGGAGCTGAGTGTCACCCCCGGCACTTCCAGCGGATTCTGGAAAGATAAAAAGATGCCTGCCTTTGCACGCTCATTAACCGGTTCTGCGGTGATATTTTTTCCGTCAAACCAGATTTCCCCCTGCTTTACCGTGTAGCGTGGATTGCCAAGCAGTGTATAACCCAGTGTAGATTTACCGGTTCCGTTCGGTCCCATCAGTACGTGGGTTTCTCCCGGACGAATCGTAAGGTTGACCCCGTGTAAAATTTCCTTTTCCTCTACATCTACAACTAAATCTTTTACATTCAGTAATTCTTTTTCTGACATGATTGTTCCTCCTGATTTTTATATCACCCTAATTGCAAGCTGTTTTATGTGTATTTTTGTTGTGACACAAACCTGCCTGTTTGTATCCGGCAGGGTAATATTGTATCAACTTTTTTCATTTGATCTCTGATTTTGTATCATCTGCTGTCTGGCATTCTCTGCGACTTCTTTCAGTGTCATGCTGTCAAAATATTTATCCACAAGCTCCGCCAGCCCTTTCCAGATTGGCAGTGTACAGCAATCACCTGCCCTGTCGCAGGGCACTGCATCGTCCTTTAAGCAGGATACCGGTGCAAGTGTTCCTTCCGTCAATCTCAATATTTCACTAATCCGGTAGTCTTCCGGTTTTCTTGCCAGCCGGTAACCTCCGCCGTGTCCGCTGATGCCTTCTATTAAATGTTCTTTGGACAACATTCTTGCAATGCTCTCCAGATACTTCTGTGAAATCTGCTCTTTTTCCGATATTTCTTTTAGCGGTACATATTCATCTGAGTTATGCTCCGCAAGAAATACCATAACCCGCAGGGCATACCTGCCCTTTGAAGAAATCATCATACGCCTGTTCTCCAATCCTTTGTTTTATCAAGATAATATTCCTATCTACCTACTATGTCAATAGGTGAATGTATTAAAAAAATATAACGCGGGAAAAGAGGACACGTGCTGTGGCTCTTTTGCTGCGTTATATGAATTATTCTAAACTAAACTTCACAAAAATCATTCAGCTTATTTATAAAATAATTAAAACTTGGTGATTTATTTTCATGAATATTTAAATACATTCCAATATTTCCGGCGCATTCACATTTAAACAACCCTATCTCATAATAAGACTCCGCTTTCTTTTTTAAGGCATTCACACCGCCGCTATAAACCACATCCGCCAAATACTCCCATGTTCCTACAATACTATCCTGAACGTATTTTCTTAACAACGGCATTTTGGCCTGTGGATATGCTTCTTCTATTGCTTTCTCATCCCCTAGAAGCCACGCTTCCATTTCTTCTATTGCAATACAAAAATACACATCAACGGTTACTTCTGATTTTACATACATCTCAACCAAATCTTTTTTTAATTCGGCACAATCCGTATCATCACTATCAAGAATAACAAAAATAGCTTTTTTACCCGGCATACTCTCCAGCGTGCGTCCAATTCCTTTTAAATACATCGGTAAATCATTTAATAATTTTTGTGTCTTAACCTGTGATAATTTATTCACTTTTTTCGGTATTTTACCAATTCCCTTAAAACTATGAATTTTGTACGTGATACCCGGAACTTCAGTTATATACTTATCCATTATATTTTTTACAAGAATTTCTCCCGACTGATCCTCTATCAAAATTTCAATGTATGCATATTCTTCCATATCCACCTCATATTATCCAAAATAATTGCTGTACCATAAATCTCCCAATTCAACCTCTGACTCACATAACTGTTTCACATACTCAAAATCAGAAGCCCGTGTAATTGTCGAGAAGCCGTCTTCCTGTTTCTGTAAAACCCATACTTCTTCCGGTGACAGTGCATTTACAAAAAATGGACTGTGTGTAGTAATAAATAACTGCTTAGAATATGTATTTTTAATACTATTCTTCATCTGAGCTGCCAAATCAGAAAGATACTTATGATACAATCCATTCTCCGGTTCTTCAATAAATACCAATGGTCTTGCATCTTTTTCATACAATAACAGGTAATATGCAAATAATTTCAACGTACCGTCTGACATCTTCTGCGAATAAAAAGGCCTGTTAAATCCTTTTTCTAAAAATTCCAGCACTAACTGGCCATTTTGTAATTTAACCGGTGTTATCTGCTGGATTCCCGGCAGCTTGGTCTGTATACTCTTTAATACCTTCATAAAATCTTTCGGGTCCTCTCTATACAGATATTGCGCAACATTATTTACATTATTTCCCAGACGGTTTAAATACTTTTGTGGTCCCGCATTTGGAATTTCCCTCGCTGCCGTCGGACTAAAATAACATAAATACCAATTTTTCAAAAAGTTTTTAAATCGTACAATTCTTGGATGTTCTCTTAACTCTCCTAATGTTACAATTCCCAGCTGCCTTGGATCTGCTAACTCAACATCCACTTTTTCCCCAATTTCCTTATTTTCTTCTTCTACAAATCCACTATTATCGCCTTTAAACGCATAACCTTTTCCATATTCCAGATACAAAAAAGACATTGGACGTCCATAACGTTCATTTGCACGTCTTTGACGAAGTCTTTCTTTTTCTACGATGGGTCTTTCATATTTATCCAGCCCAATGCACAGTTCATATGTAATAGGTGGTTCATTACTTGTTTCACGATAATAAATTTCAAATTCTATTGAGCCATTAACCCCCTGTGATATAATACTTTCATATCCGCCGCGATTATTCAAATCGCATGCAGTCTCAACACCTTTTTCCATACAGTCTGCTAAAAAGCCAAACGCATCGGCAAGCGTACTCTTACCCGTTCCGCTCTGCCCTATAATGGCATTCATGTTGGTTAATTCCCTGCCGCTATTATCGCCTAATAATTTCCCCAGTTTTATATTCTTTAACGAACCGTAATTCTTAATCTGTATTCCTGCTATTCGACCCATATACCAACCTCTCCGTTTGAAATTTTATGATAGTATACACAATACGCTTTTATGTATACTATCATAAAAAAATACATTGTGCAAGAAAAACTAATCTATAAATCTTCTAATCGTTATAATCGACATCATATGCATATTGGAAATTTTAACCACTTCGCCCTCCTGTGGTGAATGAATAACCTGTCCATTTCCTACATAAATTGCAACATGTCCACTATAGCACACCAGATCGCCCGGCATAATATCATCTTCATCTACAGCTTCTCCCTGTCTTCTCTGTGCTGATGATGTCCTGTCTAAATCTATTCCAAAATTACTGTATACGTACTGTGTAAATCCCGAACAGTCAAATCCGGTATCCGGTGATGTACCTCCCCACGTATAAGGTGTACCTAAAAATTTTTCTGCATATTTTACAATCTGCTCACCAAGTCCCAGCATTGCTCCGGTTTCATCATCATAATAGTAGTACCTTCCATCACGTTCAACTTCTCCGGTAACCATTGCTCCGGTTTCTGTATCAAAATAATATTCGTCCCCATCAATTGTCTGTTCTCCGTACTGCATAATTCCGGTTACTGTGTCGTAATAGTAATATGCACCGTCACGGTAATATTTTCCATGCGCCATCTTTCCGGTAGCTGTATCAAAATAATACCGGTTACCGTCAATATACTGCTCCCCATACTGCATTCTTCCGGTGATAGAATCATAATATACCCATTTGCCGCCGGCATCATCATTATCCGGAATATTAGTAATTCCATGTGCCATCTTTCCGGTTGCTGTATCAAAATAATACCAGTATCCATCAATATACTGCTCTCCATACTGCATTTTTCCTGTGATCGGATCATAGTATACCCACTTGCCATTCGGATCATCTGACTGTGGAAGATTAACAAAACCCTTTGCCATAGCACCTGTCGTTAAATCAAAATAATACCATGCACCGTTTTTGTAGCTTTCTCCTTTTACCATTCTGCCGTCGCTGTCGTAACGTGTCCACTTTCCTGTTCCGTCTGCATTTAATACAATAAAGACATCCTTATCCCTTGCCATTGTTCCATCTGCTTCAAACCAATACCATGCATCTGTCTGTGGATCATAAACTTCTTTTGACCGTGCCAGTACACCGTTATCATACCAATATGCCTGTCCGTTTTCATAATACCAGCCATTATAATTATCCTTCTGAAGTTCGGCGGCATAGGTCTGCTGATTTGGTCACAGCAATATGCAGCCTGCCAGTGCAAGCATACAAGCTGCCAGTTTAAATACACTGAATTTTGTGTTTTTCATCTTTATTTCCTCCCTAATTGTGATTTTATTTATTGCATATGCGATAATTTATTGCAATCATAGGTCTGTTTTCCCTAAATTTCAAGACAACTTTCCCCAATGACAATTTTTTATACCTCAATGCCCTGTTTCTTTTTGACATCTTTATAATAAGACCTTAAAATACTTATATATTAAGTTATTCAGAAACGGGGATTCGTATGAATATATTACTTTTAGAAGACAATTGTACAGAATTACAAATTTTATATAATATTCTTAAAAAACACTGGCCGCAATTTCATTATACCTGTTGTCAAAATTATAATGATGCTCAAAAATCCATTTTATCAGTTCAGTATGATATTTTTATTCTTGACATACAGCTCTCATCCGCTTCCGATGCCTTTAACGGCATCACTTTTGCCCGGTATATCCGAAGTCTCCCTGCTTATCGGACAACCCCTGTGCTTTTTAGCACCGGCACCTCTGATACTATCCAAAAATGTGTTAATGATGTCCACTGCTACCATTACCTTGAAAAGCCCTATAATGAAGCTGTACTGGTTCATGCCATGAAAGAGCTGCTCGCCACATTATCCAATACGACTGATAACAACTATCTGACCATTAAATTATTAAATGATGTTACGACTCACGTGTGTTTATCAAATATTTTACTCATAAAAGCAAACGGGCATTATCTGACTTTCACTTGTCCCGACGGCGGCTTTACAAGTAATACCTATTCTTTATCTTCCATTGCTAAAATACTTCCATCGTATTTCACCCGCTGCCACAGAAAATATATTATTAATACAAATTTTATTACATCCTATGACAAGACCAACCTTTATCTGCATATTCATAATCATATTATTCCTGTTGGGAGAACGTTTAAAAAGGAGTTAGAAAATCATCTGCTTTATTAGCAGGTGATTTCCCAACTCCTTTGATTTCCATTATTCTACACCATCCGCTTCCCAAACATTAACAGATACTCCTGTGCCTTCTGCAATGAAATACTCAGCTTCTTCTGTAACCGTTCCAGTATATCCTGCTCTGAAAGTCCGAATTCGTAACCTGTTTCAATGATTTCCTCGGCTCGTCCTTCACTTCGCCCTTCTGCGATTCCCGCTTCCTTTATTCCCTGACTCAGATTGCACATCACATCCACCTCCTGCTCTATTGTCTGTTCTATCGGTATATCATATTCTTCTTTTATGATATTCAGTCTTTCCCCGGCTGTCAACCCCTCGGCAAACAGTGCTCCCAGCAGGCGGTGCAGTTCATACTGCTCTCCCTGCTTTGGCAGTTTTCTTGCCAGTCCTATCATGACAATGTTAAACAAATCCAGCTTTCCACGCCAGTCATGGTATCCAACCAGATCATCTTTTACCAGATGAATGTGGCTTAAACTGTTTTCTTCCATGTTCATACACACCCAGATAGAATACACTCTTTTGATGTCATCATACTCCGTGTTTTCAAAATCCCGTTCCTTCTGTGACGAAATCAGGCGGCTTACGTAAAATACTGCCCTGTTTAATATTCCATATCTCTGCGGTTCATCTTTCTGTGCTTCCACATTAATAATAATCTGCGAAAGTCCGTCTTTCATCCGCACATAAAATACAATGTCAAACCGCACCAACCCCTCTGCATGTTCCTGATTCTCTGTATTTAATCCCGTGATTCGCTGACCGGATTTTGCCCTCATCGCTTCTGGATTCGTCAGCCCCGGCTCTAACGGTATCCTGCTGATATACGGCTCTCCTTCTATTAAAGTTTCCACATATCTTGGATTCATTCCCTTAAATTCATCTACCGTTCTCACCAGTATCTGTGCCAGTATGCTTTTCTGCCCGAGCAGTCTTTTAGCACTTTCATCATACTGCGTTCCCTGATCTGCTGCAGTTACTGCATTATGTACCTCTGTATGCATTGCACCCCTCCTTTGCAAATGTATTAAGTTTTATATGTCAGTATATATTCACCATATCATAGTTTGTATATTTTCGCAATAATAATTCTATTATTTTTATCATTTATATTATAAAAAAATAACGCAGCAAATATCTTTTTGATATCTTCTGCGTTATCTAAATTTCACTTTATTTCTACTGACCTAAAAAGAATGCAAAATTTCCAGATGTTTCATCATATGTTTTTACATAAAGTCTATATGCTGAAAAATCTGATGAATATTCATAACAAAGTGTATTACCGGTTGCCACATTTGTAAATAAATAATTTTGTGTCGTACCGATTCTTGAAATATACCACTTATTATATTCATTTTCCGCATCATAATCCTGCATAACAACCGTTTCTTTATCTGATGCAACTGCAATACAGTATCCCTGATCTCCATATTCAATCATATATTGATCTTCTCCGGTATAATGAATCGCAAAAATCTGACTTGCTCCATCAACATCGCGAACAAGATTCACCCATGTTCCTACAATCCCGGAATTCCCATACACATCCATCCTGTAGGTCTTCATTTCATCCGGACGAATGACATAACAGCCATCCCGTACAAGAACACCATCTGTATGCAAATCTACCATACCTAATATAACCAAAAAAATCACAACCGCCGTTGCCGCACAGCCTGCAATCTTTATCCAATACTTTTTCATCAGTTCCGCCCCCTTCCGGTTCTTCTTTCCGTCTTCATGCTGCTAAAAAGCATAAACCAAAGCGGACAAAATGCGATATCTATCAGATGATGCTCTGAAATACCAAACAACAGCATAATAAGCAATGCCACAATCATTACATCTTTCCTACAATCAACCGCTTTATTAAAGCACAGATAAAAAATATAAGTAATCACGGATAAAAATACCCATCCGTACTTAATCGCAATACGAATAAATGAATTATCCAAAAAGAAATTATACCCCAGCACTGCCTGGTTTTCCTCAACAACAGCGCCAAAAGCCGTAATACCATATTGGGCTAATCCCTGATAACTTAAAGATACCCGGTTAGAAAAAACCGCATCCAGCTTCTGATATACCGCATTGGCAGGATCATAAAATGTAACTGCCATCACACAGCCCACAACAGCTACCAGCATTAAAATACTGCCTGCCTTTAAAGCTTTGTACTTTGATAACTGAATATTACACAGCCCCAGTACTTTTACAAAAACTAACAGCAGACACATTACCATGGCACAGATAAAGTCATTCCGCGCCAGTGTCTTTCCATATACCCAGTAACTTACAACACCCATCATTGTAATCTCTACAAATGTCAGCTTCTTTTCCCGCAGAGCAGCATACACCAGCATGATAAAAAGGACATGCGCTGCCATATCTGTCGGATAGTTAATACCCAGTGAATGTCTGATTCCTCTGTCAGCCTGCAAAGTAATATCTGCTATAATTCCTGTCGTTGATGCATAGTAGGCAACTCCCTGAATAACTACCGCTATACACAGATAGACATAGGCAATTCTTTTCCACGGTACATTTTTAGCTCCAACCAAGAGCAATGCAAAATCAAATACACCATAATCTTTGGCGACATACGTTACAATCCCAGCACTTACAAGTATCAGCACCATAAAAACAGGTTCTAATACGGTACTATACTGCTTCTGCCATACTACAAGTGCAATACTTACCAGTACATATGCCATCAATGCATATCTTAATCCTAAATACAACGCATATGGATACTTATACTCCAATACCGTTGAATACAGATAATACCGTATTGTTATTCCAGCAAATAAAATTAAGTAAATATAACTCATATATTTACGAATTTGATTTGCCACCAATTCATTTACTTTCATCTCATGTTCTCCAATATTTACTTTATTTATACTCTTTTAAATTGATCTTTTATATATTTACACTGTGTTACCTGTCCATAACTGCTCTCTATACTTATCAATACATTGTAATCATCATCGATTACCATTCTCAATCCATACTCTGATGAAAGTGCGGCTAATGATACGCATTTCGTATATTGCTCAAGCTGCTTATATGTGGCATCATATAGTTCTGGAAGTGTCTTTTTTAAAAGTTCAAATCTTATACTTGTTGTTTTCCCCAGCCATATTTCACATTTTCCATAACTATTAATCAAACTTCCTGTTGCATCTCTGACATCTTCTGATTCTAACGCTGTGTTTACTGCTCTTTGCATCGTTTCTATCATTTCTATATCTGACTGTTCCCTTTGTTCTTCGGTCCGTTCAATATGATTTGGAATGACAAATTGTGAAAACATGCCAAATACCAACAATATTCCAACGATAAAAATAATGTTTTTAATCACTAAATTCTTATGCATATTCATTCCTGCTTTTCTTTATATTCTTAAATTTCTATTACCTGACTCTATTATAACTCTCTAATGTTCCAACATCATATCTGGTTCCCTGCATTTCCCATGCGTATACTTCTTTTTTTTCACAAAACCATGCAATGAAATCTCCAGGTGCATCTAAATTACACTTTTTATTGTCAACGCAGTTCAATATTGTGTCTAACGTTTCTGTCGGATATATATAAAATGGAGGAACAGCCCATTCACTTTTTGGTTCTTCTGGCTTTTCCTGCATATCAATAATTTTAAAGTCATCATCTATTTGTGCAACACCTGTTTTTCTTAGTTTTTCGAACGAAGTTTCACGATGAATCATCACGCAGGTTTTGTGTTTTTTTTCAAAATATCTGACAAATTCTTTCAGTGAAAAATCCAATAAATTATCACCAGCTAAAACTAAAATGTCATCTCTGATATCTCTTTTTCGAATTGCAAATGCAATATCCTTAACTGCACCCAAACGATTGTCATTCTCCGTTGAACCATCATCTAAGAGTGTTATCAAAGTATCACATACCTTTTGATTTTTCCATTTTTGAAAAATGTTAATAAATTTATGATTAGATACGACAACTATCTCATCTATATTTTCTATTTCTGATACATCATCAACTAATCTGTCAAGAATTGTTGTTTGCTTTACCGGTAATAATGGCTTTGGAAAGTTTTCTGTTAATGGGTATAATCTCGTTGCATATCCGCCAGCCAAAATAATACACTTCATATACTTAATACTCCTTTAATCTATAGTAACTCCATTTGCTGTTTTACAAAAATGTATTGAGAATTTATCCTCTAAATCTGGAAATTTTGTCAAATATTTTGTCCTTACAAAATTTTCAATTTCTTCTTTTTTACCCGGGTCAATAATTGCCATACTGCTGCCATTAAACCCCGCTCCTGAAAATCTTCCTCCATATATACCATCAGTTGACTGCATAATTTCCTGCAATACTTTTAATTCTTCTGAACCAGTTTCATATTTATATATAGAACTTCTTCCAGACTCAAAAATCAACTGTCCAAACTTTTCGATATTGCCATTTTTCCATGCTTTAATTCCCTCTTTTACTCTTCTATTTTCTTCATAATAATGTTCGGCTCTTTTTCTCCATGTATCAGGCAATAGCGCTTTATAATCTAAAAAAATACCATACGGCACATCACGCAAAACACTTATATCGTATTTTCCATAGTCCATTCCACTATATGCTTTTAAAGCATATGATGCAGCCTTGCATTCGTCTACACGTGTATTATATGCTGTTCCTGCCAATTTTCGTTCTAGTCCCGAAAACAATATCATAATTTCAAAGTCCGGCATTTTAGGATTTATCGGAATAATTTCACTAGAATCATCCTGTGTATCTAAAAACAGTATCGCATCCTTTTTGCAATAAACTTCACAACTCTGGTCTAATTTTCCAACATTAACACCAATATAATTCCGTTCTTCCCAAATAGCCATATTAATAAGCTCTGGTTTTGTTAATGTAATATCATTCACTTTACAAATTGCAAGAAGGTATGTAAGAATAACCGCTGCGGACGATGATAATCCTCCTGATGGAAGCTGTCCCTCCACTACTCCTTTTACACCATAATGCAACTCATATTTTCGCAATAAGGCAACAACTGCTCCCTGAATAAAATCTCCCCACGTATATGTGCGATCCGGAATATCATCAATATTAAACATAACTGTTCCAGGAAAATTTTTACTTTTTACAAAACAAGAACCATCTTGTGTTTTTTCAAATTCAAATTTCACGCCTTTATCCAAGGCAAAACCCGTAACAACACCATGCTGATGATCTACATGTGCTCCCAACGGGCAGACCCGATATGGTGTAAATATCTCCATGCAACCCCACCCTTTCTCATTACTTTACTTTTTAAAAATATACTTTTATGTTCTATTCATAATTTTCTTAATAAATAAAATACAACTTGCCAAAACCGTTGATATAGATAAAACAATTACACTCAAAATAATATATTGCACTATCACTGGAGTATTCAATGTCAACTGATAAAACAATGGCGTGGAAACTACTTTATCCAAAACTAACATATGAATTAAATAAATATAGAAAGATCTTTTACCAAAGAAATATATTATATTTTTCCCCCACATTTTTTCTATATCTAATTGTTTAAAAATACTAAATAATACAACTGATGAAATAATAATTAAAACTGAATTTGTATGATAAAAATAATCACTATTTCCGTTAATTTTCAAATCAATCATTGCTAATACGCCATTTGCTAAATTACAAAACATATAAATAAGCAACAATTTTCCTCTTCCATGTATGATTTTTATAGTATCTTTTTTACTAAGCTCATATCCCAATAAAACATATAAAACATTACTTGTAAAAGGTGTAAATATTACTATGGGTTGAAAATTGAATTTAACACTAAATATATGTTGCAAATCACTTGCCAATATAGCAATAAAGGTTAATATAATAAAATATTTTCTAGCCTCATTTTTTTCATTCTCATCTTCACATAGTAATTTTAAGACGGGAAAACACATTACAATTTTTACATAACTAAAAATATACCACAAATGGCTGCAATGATACATTCCTGCATTCCATGAAAAGATATTTGAAAGCAAATTATTCCAATCAATGTTTAAATTATGCAAACATTGAAAAAAATTCTGCGTAGAATTAATCCACTCATTAAATATTTGTGCAATTAACATTGTAATTACTGCTGGAATTAGAATATTCTTTATGGTTTTTATCATTTTATTCTTAAAATTACAATTTATAAATAAAAAATATCCCATTATAATCCAAAACAATGGTACCCCGTTCAATAAAAACGCTTTTAAAACTCCTTTTATTGGATATTGATTGGGAAATATACATAAACAATGTAACATTATTACCGATAACATTCCAATATCTCTAATTAATTCGATATTAGCATCTCTTTTTTTATACTGGTCCATTTCTACTTTCTCCTTGAGTTATACATTTTATATCTAATTATCGATATTATCTCACACTGACTATATATTTAATATTTTTTAATTTCGCTTGCACTGGTTTTTCAATAAACTTATGTAATAAAACCGCCATAAGGAGCACCACTCCAAAAGCAACCATTACATTAATAATACTACTGCCATGATATTTTTCAAGGTTATACATTATCGAATATGAAATATTTTGATGAATTAAATACAAGCAATAGGATATCTCAGCGCCTAAAATAAAAGCTTTCTTTTCTAGAAAAGGAAATTTTCCAGCTATACAACACCAAACAAGCCCTGCTGCTACCAACAAAGTCATGCAGCTCACAATCCCGCCAAAATGCAATCTTTCAGCAAACGCTATACAACAAATAATCCATTCTGCTTTTGATAATTTGGACCGATTGTAGACAGTCTTGCCTGCTAATATTCCTATAACCGCTGCACCTGCATATGTATTTCCCATTACAACTTTAAAAACAGGAACATTTAAAATATTACATAAAATATCCAGCAGAAGCCATATCGCCAGACAATAAATATTCTCTAATTTTCTCGCTTTTAATAAAATACCCTGTATAAAATAAAATGCAACTAATGTTGTAAGATACCAATGTGCACCATCAACATACGGTGTCCCAATATATCCATTAATCATAAAAACATTATATATAAAATCTTTTCCACTTACCATTCGACCCGGCAGCGGAATAATATACAGTACTATACATATCATTACAATACTGCACAAATATACCGGCCACAATCTTAATAATTTCTTTTTATAATAATTTTTTAAATCAACATCCACATTCGTCTTCAGTGGAATATACATAAAATATGCAGAAATCAACAGGAAAATATTGACACCAAATACTCCAAAATATTTAAATATCTGAATTTCTCCATTGCCTGCATTATATATTTGATTATATCTATAAAAATAATGGAATGCTATAATCATTACTAATGCTATACATCTCAACCCATCTATCTGTCTATTTCTTTTCATAAAATTTCATCCACGCTTTATTTTTTACTATTCTCTTTTTGCATCAGAATACCTAATACAACTATTAGAAATACCGTTAAATGTCGATACATAAATGTTATCTGCCAATACTCCAGCACCATAAAAACAGCTACCATCACAAACAGATACTTATAGCGCCAATTCGTATGTTTTCTATTCTTCTTAAAGCATACAAATAACAAATATATATATTTAATATAATACAGGACAAGCCCTACAATACCATTACCTACTAATAACTCCCAATAATTATTATGTGAATAATATCCAATATCTTTATTTAGTAATATAAAACTACCAAACCCCTGTCCCCATACCTTATTCTTTCTCCATAATTTTTCTGCACGTGTCAACAGCGTTGCTCTTGTCCTTAATGATGAGTCCGTTATTGTTATTGAATCATCAAAAATATATTGTACTGCATCAATTAATCTTTTACCTATAAAATTGTACAGCACCGGAATTTTCGTTAAACAATAATACCCAATTAACACCGTTAATGTTGTTACAAATATCCATCTGATTTTTTTTGCCGCACTCATTTGCGCATCTCTAAAATACTTTCCACCTATTACAGCAACTGCCAAAAACAATAAAATCTTTCTTCTGCCGGTCAGTATAACTGTTATTGCTAAGAAAAGACTTAAAATGAACCGAAACGTATTCTTTTCTTCTAAATATAAAAAATACACCAGTATAAATCCAATTGCAGCAATCCAGCCTAAATATACGGATGTAACACCACCTATCTTAAAAATATAGAAATGCCGATATTCTACTGCTGCCAGACCACCTCGAAAAATTGATTTTGTACATAGAACAATTAAAACTAAAAAGCCTATGGAAATGCCTACACAATAATCTAAAATTACCTTGACATATCCATATAATTGTATAAATAAAAATAACCCTATATTAAATACCAGCGTAATTGTCATAGTTTTTATATACACAAAATGATAATGTGATGACAATACTCCTATATAAAGATATTGAAAGACTGCATAAACAATAAATGCTGCTTCAAATAAAAAATATACAGAATATGCATATTTTCTATTAACCATTACTTTTAATGCTATTAATGACAAAAATAGCATAATACCTGTATATCCCCATATTGTACTAGGTGCAATAACCGCCATAATTGAACTAATTATAAACATCCACTCTACGCTGTCTTTTCTTTCTATTTTCAATTTATAATTCATTTTTATCACCCATATACCATTCTACATACGCTTTTTTCTTCTAAAAACTCTATTCTTTGCAGATACAAATTCCGGTTTTGTATAACTAATAATATATAGCCCCGCATTGACCAGGCCTATACAAATAATTGTCCTCACAACAAGCACAACTAGAAGATTTCCATTTATCCGGCTGCAAATTCCATACACAACTGCACACAATACTGTTGTTTCAATAAAATATCTTATATATTTAAAAAACACCTCTTTTATCGACATTTTAAAATATACCTTAAATAATACATACGTTGCCCACGGAATATTAATACATACAATTGAAATAATCGTTGACACTAATACTCCATCAACACCTATATATTTTACAAGTACAATATTAACTGCCAGATTTACCACCGATTCTACAATGGGGCGGAATTTATCTTCCCACCAGATTCCGGCCGCCTGTCTGTATACTGCCGCAATATCTCCCAATTTCATTGTATAGAAATATATGCAGCATAAAATTACTGTTGACAACGGAAGCACATTGCTTTTACCTACCCACAATTCGATAAACGGCTGATACAGGCACAACATACACACCGTACAAAAACATGCAATCCAGTTATAAATAAATAAAAATTCTTTATAATCGCTGTAATTTTTTTCTACTGTTTCTGCCGCAATGCTGTTCCCTATTCCTGCCCCCACTGCAGTTGTAATTATCGATACCATTACTGTCAAGGCACTGATAATATAATAGTAATTCTGATATCTTGCCAATATTACTAATCCTAAAAACGACGAAATAATAATACTGTCAAATGAATTTCTACAAACCTGCGCCAGCTTATTTAATGTGAGACCAATTATTCTTTTTGACAACCCTATTACAGCATCTTTTTCGATATGACCTTCACATACAATCTGAGGATACATCTTTTTAACAAAGAGTGAACGTACGCAATTTAAAACAATCGTTGTAACCGGCATTATAACAATATACAAATAATAGTTACTAAACAATAGTAAAACTATAATCTGTAATACGTACATAACAATATTACAACCGGATAGTATCCTGCTGTTTACATCATTTCTCTGATGTGCTTTCAACAAGGATTCTTTATATGCAAATAAAAAATAGCTTATAACTGTATTAAATAAATAAATACAGTATAGTACATAAATATTTACCTCACTAGGATATCCGCCTTTTACAAATTTTGTGATAAAAGGAAGAATCAGAAGACCGACACATAATATAACCATACCAATTATTCTATATACTTTTTTATATAGATTTAAAAGTGCCGACAGCATTTTATTATCATTTTCAATAATTGGCTTATACATACTGAATACAATGGCATCTCCAAAGCCCAATTCAGCCAGACTCAATACCTGCAATATAGATGTAAATAAACCATTTAATCCCAGATATTCATTTCCCAATTTATATATCATAATTGTTCTGATAATAAATGGGCAAATCAATGTAATCATTTTTTCGATAAAGCCCCATATAATATTTACAAATGCTCTTCTTGTTCTTCCCATATAAATCCTTATCTATGTCCTTCTACTCTAATTGCATAATCGTTTTCTACTCCAGTTCCTAACACTCCGACTTCCGATACCGGAATATCATTTCTAAATAGTACCGATGGCAGAGACATCTGATCTCTCTTAGACAATGTCATAAAATCCTGCCACCACATATCCATTAGTTTCTGGCAAGTCGGATTAAAATGTTCCCGCGCAATTATATTACATTCCAATAATCCATAATGCTTTGGAAAACCTATCTTTTTTAAAAATTCAATATGTTTTTCTAAATTTTCCTTTGTATCTTTTTTCATGGCTAAAATAGTATTGACCTCATCATACACACAATCTCTTTTTCCGTGTTTATGAATCGCCACTCCACAAGATCCTATTTTATTTACCATTTCCGTTAAATCTGTGATTACTTTTACATTTCCATCAATATATATAGAATATTTATAGTTTTTAAACACCTTGTCAGGATGCATTTTAAAATATCGGTTTTTTTCTGTATTGCTCAAGCCTTCTAAAGCACCTGCAAATTCTGTGATGTCTACGATTTTCCATTTTGAATTTTTCTGTGCTTTCACCGTATCCGAAATAATATAGTAGTCACAATTATCCGGACAGCAAACAGGTTCATTCACACCGTCATAATTTCCAAAAATACAAGTGTAAACTGCCACCCGTTCTGTACTGAAATAATTGGAACTGCGCGCTTTATCCTGTTCAGAAACCATTTTTATATGACTTTCTAATTTTCCCGCTCTTTTGATATTTCTATGCTTTTCAACATTCTTTTTTATTTCCGATAAATTCAAATGTTTTAATTCCTGTTTTAATTTGATAATGTACATACCGATTTTATATTCTTGTCCTCTGCGGATTTCTATATATTCTTTATTCATTTTTTTTAGCAAATCCATATGTTCCGCATATAATGTTTCATCTATATTGTTCCGATAATACATAATATTCTATATCCTTCCAATTAAAAACAACATCCTATATCCGATTTCTTCCATAAAAACCATTCGAAATCTTCCGTACCAAAATACCTTTTGCATTCTTTTTTTTAATCCACTTTTACCTGAAAAAAGAGCAATCAGCTTTCTTTCCTGTTCATTCATACAGGCACTATACTCTTTATTTATGTAGTTAATAATATCTTTCATTTCATCGAAAGTATTTTTCTCTAAAAACAACATTTTGAACATCGAAAAATACCTTGAAATAAGATTACTTGGATTTGAATCATTTGTTGTTGCCCCAGAATGTCTACGGTATTTAGCACTTGGTTCTTTATTATAAATCACGTGTCCCGTTGCTGCGGCAAAAATCTTGATAAATATATCTTTTTTTTCAGTGTCACCCTGATTGTATAATTTCCGTAATGCTTCCCGAACAGGATTATTAAACATGTACGTCATTCCCAGCGGTTCCCCGCCAAACAGAAAATCCTGAAGATTTAAGTCCTGTGTATCTTTTATTAAATGAGATGCAAATTTCGAATGCCGTACAAAATTCAGTTTTTCATCATAATAATCAACTGCTGTATAATACAGAAGCGGTTTATTGTTTTCATTCTCGAATTTTTCTAATTCTTTTACACCCTTCTCGATTTTGTCAGAATTCCACACATCGTCCTGGTCACAAAAAGCATAATAATCGGCTTTTTCTGATTCCAGCAATAATTTAATAAAACATTTCGGATATCTCAGCCCATTTTCATCATCGACATATATAATACGCTTTGATGACTCATTTTCTGCAATATATTTTTTTAAGATTTCTCGAGTATTATCTGTTGAACCATCATCTCTTATATAAATATCTATATTTTCATATGTCTGATTACATAAACTGTCCAGCTGCTCTACTAAAAAATGCTCACCATTATATGTACTCATTATAATATTGACTTTTTTTTGCACACTCATACCTCACTTATTCTATCGCCTCAAGCCAGTTACAAAATTCTTCTGCTGCCCTTCCTGTTTCTAAGTTTCCAAACTTTTCAAGATGTTTTTTCGCCATTTCGATACCCTTTTCCAAATCAACTTTTTCGATTTCTGCAGCCAAATCTTTATTATTTAAACTTACTGGAAAACACCATTCATTTATCGGAATGTATAGTCCTCTTTCTTTAGAATATTTTTCTAAATCCGGTGCAAAAAGCAGTACATATTCACCCATTAGAGCTGCATCCCACATTACGGACGAATAATCTGTAATTAAAATATTCGTTGCCATTACTAATTCCTGAATACTCGGATACTCTGTCATATTTTTAACATGTTCCAGCTTTTTAACACTGATATTACCTGCAAAATGATGCGCTCTGAACAGAATAAGATAATTCTGCCCAAATCTTTTTTGCATTGCACGATTCAATAATTCTAAATCAATTTTCGGAGCATCCTTCGCTTTTCCGTATCTCCATGTTGGCGCATACATAACAACAACTGCATCTTCTGCAATATTTAATTTTTTACGTACTTCTTTTTTTATCTTTTCAGCATTACCATTTATATAATCATCATTTCTTGGCAGACCATACTCAAGTACTTTCCCATTATATCCAAATTCTTTTGGTATACAAAACTCTGTAAAGAATCTGTTCGCTGATAAAAATAAACTTGTTTCCTTTGCATTCATAAATATCGTTTTTTTCATTATTTTGTCATTTGCACTTTCCATTAAAGCACAATTATTCAAATCCAATGCACTATGCCATGTATTAACATGCTGCTGTCCTTTACGAATTGGCTGCCAGGAATATGAGCCTATATTATTAATGCTGACTTTCGCAGTCGCCTCATAATAGAATCTCTTTATTGAGGCATATTTCACCACTTTGATTCCTTTTTCTTCTAAGAACTGAAACTTATCCGGTTCTTTAAATGTCCATATTATTTCATATTTATCCGGAAATCTTTTCAAAATTGCTTCTGTTATATATTTAGGATTACATGAATATTGTGTTCCCGTATAACTATTCAATATGATTCTGTTCTGTTTTATTGGAAAAATGTGCAATACTGTCATGAATACTCTCAATATTCTAATTTCCAACATTTTTTTTATAGATTTAAAACTCATGCCTTCTCTACATTCCCTTTCCTATTTCAACTCACCAATTCCGTCGTATTTTGTATTCATTACCTTACACTCATATATCTTAGCATCAATTAAATAACGATACCAGTATGCCTGTAAAAACGCATATATTTTACCTTCTTTTCCGTCTAAAAAGCCCAACCTTATGTAATACCTATATAAATAATACAGGTGGGCCCTCATTCCCATTGGCAGCTTATAATAAATATTCATTTTTATCCATGTACGAATATTTCCCGCTTTCTTTTTCACCGAAATATTTTCAAAATAATCAACCGTTTCTCTTGAAGAATACCAGTTATGTTTTCCAATCCACCACTCTAAATTTTTAAAATCAAAATGCAGACTGTCTTCTTTCATCTCTATAACACTACCCTTTGATAATACAATGTGTTCATCCATTGAACGGTCTTCAATTTCACCATCTGTCGTTTTATAACAGTTCATTTTTTTCCACGGATACACTCCGCCATGATATAAATCCTTTCCAAGGAAATTCTTTTTATAGCGCAAAACAATTCCTGACACATCTGTATTATTATTCTGATCACATAATTTTTCAAGTTCTTTTGCTGATTCTTCCGTAAGCCGTTCATCTGCATCTATTCGTAAAGTCCAAACTGTATCTGCTTTGGCAACCTCGACACCATACATATACTGTTTTGCATAATTATAAAATTTATGCTGATATACTTCTGCTCCTTCCGCCTTTGCAATCTCAACTGTCCTGTCCGTACTGAAACTATCAACTACTACGATTCTCTTTACAATTCCGCGAATAGATTTAATACAATCACCAATATTTACTTCTTCGTTTTTTGTCAATATAATTGCTGTTATATCTGCCATATTTTCATCTCCCACTTATAAACATTAATAACCGGCTTGGAATTCTCTTTTGAGATTTAAATAAATAAAACAAAATGTAATATTAAAAAAACTGACATCTGAATTTCTAAAGTACAGCCTGCCGGTAGAATAGGGCAGCAAAATGGAACTCCCTTTGTTTTGTATAGAATTAAAAACATACTCATCAATAGTGATTTACTATTAATATCAAATGTTTTAAATAATGACGGCGCAGCCATCGATGCCAAAAATATTAAAACAGTAAGGACTTCATACTCTGGCAGCAATACAGTATTTTTTTTAATATAGAGTGCAACAGCCCCGTTTCCCCTTTTGTTGTCATAACCAGCAGATATGCATTAACATCCAAAAATTGCTATACCAACTCTGCCGGATACAATTGGTATGTCAATTTCAGCATTATTATTACTGTATTCGTTAAGATAATGTACCAAAAAATCCTAGTAATGCTAAAAATCGTAAAAATTCTATTGCCTGTATTTACCACTTTTGCTGCTCATTTATAATCTCTTTTTACATTTTATAGATTAAGTAACGTTTTCAGCCAGCTTTCCAATGAGTATTTCTTGTATATTTCATCTTCAATTTCCTGATAAGGGCTTTTGAAAAATACATTATTTAAATCAAATCCGCTATTATATACATAAACATTTTCCGGTCGGTAAAAATCATAATTCACAACATCTTCATTTGTTGTAATTATTTTCTTTTTTGCCCCCAGCATCTCAATTACACGAATCGTCAATCCATTTTGATTCGCTTGTGCAGAATCTAAAACGCACTTTGAATTTGTAACAATTTCATCCATCTGAGCACCATTTAATGCTTTAAAATGGAATTCTGAATACTTTGCATTTTTAAATTCTACATTTTTAATTTTCCTATAAATATATACAAGTTTTGATGGGAAAAAGAAATATATAAATTGTTTCGGAAAAACACCTTTTAATTCTAAAGCCATCTCTTTTACATATTTATACTTTTTAGGATGAGCCGTTCCCACAAAGCTTAAATCATATTTATATTCTTTTTTATGTTGTGCAGCTATTCGTTCATACCTCTCGCTATAAAACAGCGGCAGAAACTGAATATAGGTATCCTTCTGCACATCTTTTCTATCGAAAGAATAACAACGGTCAAAAAATTTGTGCATTCTTTCAATATACGGAAAGTTCTCAAGCGAATCCCACTGATAAAGTATAAATTCTGCCTGTGACTGTTTTTCTTTTAGTTGTTGTACCATTTCTTCGCTAAAAGAAAATGATTGTCCTGATATAATCAGCACTTTATCATATTTTTTACCTCCAATTATCTGCATCACATTTTGAAAATACTTTTCAATAAATTTAGAAATAAAATTCTTATTGATTCGAATAATTGCTTTCACAAAACTATTTGAGCTTGGTCTGTCATCAAACCAGTCCGCTTCAATTCCCATTTTACCAAGCTGCTCACAAATAACCTGAGGATAATCAAAAAAATTTGGAGAAATTACTAATACTCTCATTTATACTCCGTTCTTCTTTTTCTATTATTTAATATCATTGTTATCTTTCCCGCATCTCCCCATATTGCTTTTGAATCATATGGTCTGTCAGGAAATGCCCCATAATTCAAATGAATATCGTATCCATTCTCCTGAATATATCGTTCAACCCTGTCTGCCAGTTTTTCAGGCCAGCCTTTACAGATATTAATAATTCCGCATATTTCTTCCTGTTCCACTGCTGCTGCAACCTGAAGACAGAAATCATCATAATTAATAAAATCAAATTGGTTCTGCCCCAATGTAAAAGGAAATTCCTTTTTACCCGCATGCGCCGCCTGTGTAATTTTAGAAAAAATAGAACTTCCACATTCTGAATTTCCTACAATATAGAATCCTCGTAACCACTGATAGTTTATATGATTTTCTTTTGCAATAAGTTTTACAATATTTCTCAGGGCATCCTTACTAATTCCATAATAGCTTAACGGTCTGCACACGGTTTCTTCATTCACACTGCCTTCATGAAATCCCACTTCGTGCATACTTCCCATTACAACAATCCGTTGAATACCACTTTTAGAAATTTTATTAATAAAGTCAACATGTTTTGGTAAATCATTAATATGATTCATTGAATTATGAACAAAACCATCTCTCCATGCCATGTGCAGTACAATGTCCGGTTTTCCAAAATATTCATATGGCTCATCAATTTCAAATAAATTTGCACATCTGATATCTGCTCTTTCGTCAATATAATCCGCCTTGAAATCTGTTGCAACAACTTCTACTCCGTCATCAAGCAGTTGCTTAACAACTCCCTGCCCTAAATATCCATTTGCACCTGTAACCAAAACACGCATTGAACTATCTCCTTATTCACTCCACTAAACTATTTTATAAGTATCTCTTTAATGCTTCAACTAAAATTGCATTGTCTTTTTCATCACGGACTGCCAGACGGATATAATTTTTCCCGTCAAATCCCTTCTTTGTGGATAAATCTTTAATCAGAATATTCTCCTCTAAAAGGTCTTCTGCCAGTTTACGGCTTGTAACACCGGAAGTCACTTCGCACAGTACGTAATTTGCCTGTGTCGGCAGCACTCTTAAACCGGACAATGCCTGTAAATCCTTGATGTATGCAGCTCTTGTCTGCTTGAATTTTTCAATTGCCTTGGCATAGTCCTTTGCATATTTTTCATAAATCTGAAGATAAAATTCTGCAAAAGAATTGATATTCCAGATGGCAACATCTTTTTTCATCTCTGCAATCAGTTCCTCATCGCTGCTTGCAAGTACACCCAGACGCAGTCCCGGCACACCATAAGATTTTGAAATACTCTTTACCACAATCAGATTCGGATTTGCTTTTAAAATTTCTGCATCTAATAATGTCGTCGTTTCTTCTTCATCGACAAAATCCACAAAGGATTCATCAACAACAAAACGAATATTTTTCTTTTCACACCACTCAGACAGCTTTAAAACATCTTCCCGTCTGATATAATTTCCTGATGGATTGTCCGGATTAATCAGTGCCAGCACCTCAATATCCTTATCCTCATAGAAATCCATCAGATTTTTAGCAGTATAACGGAATTCGTCATTGGTTACAAAATACGGAACAACATCTTTTTCTGCCTTTCTGTTCGGATACTCCTGAAATGTAGGAAATGCCATGCCAAGTCTGCCTGTAAAACGCTCCATCAGGGACTTGATCAGTTCTGCTGCGCCATTTCCAACAATCACCTGGCTTGCATGCAGTCCGAAAATCTTTGCGGCAATCAGACTGTTTACACCCATTCCTGACGGATATTCACCCAGCAGGCGTTCAAAATTGGTCTGCATTTCAGAAACCAGCTTTTTATTCGGAAAATACGGATTTACCAAATAACAGAAGTCTATCAGCTTCGGATATCTCCAGTAACCGCCAAAACGTTTCTGCATTTTCTCCAGCTTTTCTTCTTTTCCGGCAAGCAGGGATTCTGCAATGTCTAAATCCTGCACATCATCAATTTCATACCACTTTTCACCGTTTAACTTAACCGCTTTAATTTCCAAATCACCTAAAAATGTGATTACTTTTAATACCTGTTCATAGTATTCGTTCAGTCCCATTGCATTACAGTATGCTTCCAAAAACGGTACGTAATATTTTTCCGAGAAATTTTTGCTGAACTTATAAAGATTTACTGTCTTGTAATATTCATCTGTCTTTGTAAAATCAAATTCACGTTTGCTGACAAATGACGTAATATTGTCGTCTTCATCAACCGTAATACAGGTTCCGTCCATCCAGCTTTCAAACTTATCTACCAGCACCAGTGATGGATACGGCGTGTCTACAAGCTTTCTGATAACTGCTTCTTCATATACAAGATCGGATTCCAGTAATAATGTATCATCCTGTAACAGGTATTCCTTTGCCAGATATAAAGAATAAATGTTATTGGTCTTATCATATACGTCATTGACAACATACTCTACCGGTGTCTTTAATCCCAGTGAATTAACATAGTCCATCAGTTGCTGTCCTTCATATCCTACAACAAGCACAATTTTGTTTAAATTTAACTTTTCAAGGTGCATCAAAGTCTTATGAATCATCATCTCACCATTCACTTCAACCATGCACTTTGTCGCATTACTTGTTAATTCCTTTAATCTTTTGCCCATTCCGGCAGCTAAAATAATTGCCTGCATTATTTTCTCCTTACTTTTAACAATCTACCACTATAAATTATTGATTATAAGCACTCGTTTCTCATCCCCCCTGAAACACTGCCACAACCGTTCTGCAAAGTATCTTCACATCCAGTCCGAGGCTCCAGTGGTCGATGTAATCCAAATCCATTTTTACAATTTCTTCAAAGTCCGTTACCGTACTTCTGCCATATGCCTGCCACATACCGGTAATGCCCGGTTTCATGGACAATCTGCGCTTGTGGTGTCCCTGATACTGTCTGAATTCATTCACCGTTGGCGGACGTGTACCCACAAGGCTCATATCGCCCTTTAATACATTAATAAACTGCGGCAGTTCATCAATACTGGTCTTTCTGATAAATTTTCCGACCTTTGTGATACGCGGGTCGTCCTTCATCTTGAACATCAGCCCCTGCATCTCATTTTGTGCCATCAGTTCTTTTTTACGTTCTTCTGCGTCCATGTACATGGAACGGAACTTGTATACATAAAAATACCGTCCGTTCTTTCCGACACGCTTCTGCTTAAAAAATACCGGTCCCTTTGATTCCAGCTTGATAGCCGGAACGACAAAAATCATGGCAACAAGCATAATGCAGAGTCCAACGAGCGAACCGACAATATCGATTGCCCGTTTAAATGCCAGTTCTTTATAGTCATAGAAACGGTTGGCAAATGTCGCAACCGGAATATTGCCGAGCTTTCCAAGGCTCATATCAAAGTCCTTATAATTTTCAAGCGTATTTAAGTGCAGATGAACCACCACACCCATTTCTTCCAGTTCCATGACCAGTGATGTAATCTTTTCCATGCGTGCCGTATTCAGGTCTATATAGACCTCATCAACAATGCCGCCTTTTATGTATGCAATCATATCATGTACATCTGCTACGACCGGTATGCCATATATTTCCGTTCCACGCATATCCCGGTCAACAATAATAATGCCTGAAATCTGCTTTGTTGTATTCCATTTTTCAATTTCTTTTAATCCATCCACACGGTCACTTGTCGTAATTGCTACCACCCGGTTTACGGATTTTCCAAGCTTTGCATGGCTTAAAATGGATTTTCTCACGATTCTTCTAATAATAAACGCCAGTACAATATTAAACACAACCACCAGCACGTAGACCCCTCTCGGAAACTGCTGGTTCGTTCTTTTTAACAGTTCATAAATGGCAATAATGCATGCCATTATAACGTTCAGATGTACTACTGCTTTTAGTTCTTCAAATTTTCCCCTCTGTAAAAAATCATTATTCTTTGAATAGAATAAAAACGCAAGTATATAGGATACCACTACTGATACCAGACTGTCCCCCATCTGTGAAAAATAGACCGGTATTGATACATTTTTCCACAACGCCAACCAAAGATACCCGGCGATATAATAACTTGCAATTAATCCGATGAGATCTGTGATAAACAGAAGGGCGTTTTGAACTTTTTCTTCTCCCTGATTCATCTTTTATCCTCAACTAATTTTTTCTAATCTGTAGGTATTATTCCAATCTTTTCTATATTATCCCAACTCTTTATTCTTGTCAATTGTATAAACTGCCTTGTCTGCAACAATTTTGCGGCTGTTTTCATCTGATTTTCTCAAAATACAAGGGGGGGGGTGGGCATACTTATCCCCCCCCTGCATTTTTTTGATACAATTTATTTCAGATAGATGATGTACAATATCTTTTTCCCCTACCAAAACCCCTTCCGGTGGAATAGCCACAGCAGTAATGCCAGTACCAGTGCGCTGATTCCTGCTGCCATCGGATAGCCGTACTGCCACGACAGCTCCGGCATATAAGAAAAATTCATGCCGTACCAGCCGGCAATCAGCGACAGCGGCAGGCACACCGTTGTTACTGTCGTCAGTATTTTCATAATGTGATTCTGGCGGATTCCCAGTTCCGACTGATAAACCTCCTGCACCTGCACCGCATACTCCCTAAGCACCTGTGTTTCTGCGGCAAGCCGCTGTGCTTTTTCTTTGATTCTTGCAAAATAAGCCGTGTGTTGTACATCCAGAACGGCATTTTCATTTTCTTCCAGCGCAGCTGCAATTTCAATAAACTGGCTGTAATAACGGTAAAACTGAAAAATTTTCTTTTTTACCTGTAACATACTGCTGTTAAAATCCATTCCGCCCGCACGAAACACTTCTTCTTCTAATACGGATAACGTCCTTTCCAGTTTTTCCATATACTGCAGATCATCTGCGGTCATTGCACCAAACAGCTCATACAAAAAACGTTCTTTGGTATAGGCTTCTTTATGAAGAAACGTATTTATAAGTTCCTGCACTTTTCCGGCTGAGCCTGTATATTGTATACAGACAATTTTTTCTGCTGTTATAAAAACTGCAAAATGCCACGACACATTCTTTTTTGTTTTTTCCGGCACATGCCATTCTATCAGCGTATGGCTTTTATCCTGTATCACCCTGCACCCGCGGATATATTCCCCTCCGCTGCATCCACAGCAAAACTGTCCAAATGACTGGCTGTTTTCCAGTTTATGCGCATCGATTACTGCAATTGTATCTTTTTGTTCCCAGAATTCGTCTTCACAAACCGTTTTCAGACCGGACGATACAATCTGATAAAACACGCCATCCTGCATACTGGTCTCCATTTCCCTGTACCTGAAACTCATACCCCCTAAGCACCTGTATCCTACAGCAGCAGTATTTCCCCTTTTCCGGCGGTTTAACCGCAAAAAGACGGCAGATACCATTTATCCGTGCATGGTACTGCCGCCTTTACAACTCTAATTCTGCGCTTTTTAAGCGATAACAAATCCGTTCTGTACGGTATATGTCTTTCCATTATCCGCTACGGTTCCCGAATAATCATAAGCAATGATTCCGTTTCTGTAATACCAGCTGCCATACTCATTGGATGCGATTCCTGTATAATTTAAGTCAAGCAGCCCATTGTTAAAGTACCACCAGCCATATTCATTTAATGCCATTCCCGTATAACTTAAATCCAGTGCGCCGTTGGTCATGTACCACCAGCCATATTCATTCAATGCCATTCCTGTGTAACTTAAATCCAGCGCGCCATTGGTCATATACCACCAGCCGTATTCATTCAATGCCATTCCTGTGTAACTTAAATCCAGCGCGCCATCGGTCATATACCACCAGCCGTATTCATTGGATGCCATTCCTGTGTAACTTAAATCCAGCGCGCCATCGGTCATGTACCACCAGCCGTATTCATTGGATGCCATTCCCGTATAACTTAAATCAAGTGTTCCATCATTAAAGTACCACCAGCCGTATTCATTAGCTGCCATTCCTGTGTAATCTGCCTGAATGACATCATCCTCTACAACTACCCAGCTGTCAGAAGTAACATCTCCGCCATTCGCAAACCAGTATCCCAGTTCTATGCCTTTTTCATATACGGCATATGCCTGCGCACGGTATCCATATCCGTTCAGATGGGTGTTATCAATGCGGTAATTTCTTAACTGCAGCGAAATCAGCCCCTTTTCGGCACGTTCCCTGTCCTCGTCTGTTTCATCCAGTCCGTTAATTGAAAGCCCGTTTTCAATCAGATACTTTCTTGCCGTAACCACGTGTTCCCCAAATGCATCTTTTAATGCTGCCTCATACCATGTATCCTGCATCCCCGGTTCATAATCGCTCTCTCCCCATATCTGGTCGGTATCATTGGGATCATCTGTCGAGCTGATGATGATATAATTAGAACAGTCTGCCTCATCAAGCATATTCTGATACTGCTCAATTAAATCATCCATATTGCTCCATGTTCCGTTATCCCCCATCTCGATAATCATAATATCACCGGACTGATCTCCGTATTCTGCACTGCGTTCTACAATTTCATAAGTGTTTTCCCCGCTGACACCGAAATTATTGACTGGAAATCCCGTCAGTTCTTTTAAAACCCTCGGATAGGATACACCGCTTCCGCCCTGTCCTGCTGTCATCGAGTCACCCCAGCAGTTAATCAAAAAGCGGTGATAAAAGGTCATGCCGGAAAATCCCGCTGCCTGCGCTTTTTCTGTAAAACAGCCAAATGCTGCTATCATCCCTGCTATTGCGGCAATCCATACAACTGCTTTCTTTTTTCGAAATATTTTTTTCACTTGTATCTTTTCCTTTCTTCTTTTAATTCCTGCTTAGGCATTTTAATTTAATATACGAATTCCTTCCCCGTAAGGCTTTCGTATTCTGCAAATAATAACACAACGCGGTTTACGGTTCAACATCCGCTGTAAATACCTGTCAATTTTCTTGAGAATTCCTTGTTTTTACGGTATACTGTACATAACAATATAAATATTATTTTAGTATATCTGCAAAGGAAAATTTACAATGGATAAGCTTGATTCAAAACCACTTTTTAACATTGTGTCTGGCATTACAATTTTATGTATTATCGTAGGCAGTCAATGGTATTTATGTCCTGATATTATAACCCGGATTATTTTCACTTTTCATATTCCGGTCTTATTTATTATCAGTGGATATTTTTTAGAAATTAAAAACGTCCGGCAGACACTGCTTTATACTTTCCGCACTTTGATGATTCCGTATTTTATTACCTGTGCGGTCATTATTGCTATTATGGCAGTCCGTATTTTTTTTACAGGGTCCGGTTTTACAGAGTCTTTTCATGAGCTGCTGTTATGGGTATGGGCAGCCTTTTACGGCTCCGGTGTGGATTACTTTACACCTGCATATATCCGCATGATCGGTTCACTGTGTTTTCTTCCGGCATTATTTTTTGCCGTTAATATTACACATTTGTGCCTGCGCACCCGGTATGCCGTCATCGGCATTGTGCTGACTGCACTTGCCGGTTTTGCTACCAGCCGGATTTTCTGGCTTCCTTATAGTATCCAGACTGCTATGACAGGAACCATTTTCGTATTCTGCGGCTTTATGCTCCGCGAAAAGAATATCCTTGCCAGATTAAAAGAAGCACCTTTTATTCCGGCTGTCTGTTTTATTCTTTCTGCGGTATACATCGCCAAAGGCGGCGGCAGGTTATTCATGGTAAATAACAATTACGGCTATGGCATCTGGGACTGGCTGGCTGCTTTTTGTGCCTGCATTTTTCTTTTTTATGCAGCAATGCTTATTGAGCAGCACTGTCCACGGTTAACCGCCCTCGGAAACCGGATTGGTTCGCACTTTATGCTTATTTTTTGTCTGCATTTAACCGAACTGAACTGTTTTCCATGGAGTTCTTTACTGACCTGCTTCAATGAACACCGGATAACAAATACTTATGTACAGTCTGTACTGTTTTTTGTAATCCATATCCTGCTGATAACCGGCGGACTGCTGATATGCCTTTTACTCCGGCGGCTGCATCCTGCCGGACACGGGAAAAATACACTGGTCACAGAATCCGGTCCAGCCCCGGTAAGCAAACGCGTAGAATGGGTTGATATGGCAAAAGGCACCTGTATTCTGCTTATGCTTTATGCACATATGCCAATTGACAGCAATATCCGCCAGATTATATTTTCTTTCCATATGCCGGCTTTTATGCTGTTAAGCGGCTATTTTACCAAAAACTGTTCCTGGAAGCACTTTTTTAAAAGCACATGGAAAGGGCTTCTTCTGCCTTACTTTGGCATTGAAGTACTGGTTGCGTTTGTCCGTGTATGGCGCCAATGGCTTTATGTCGGAATCAGCATGGATACAACCGTTTCACTGTTACGTATGCAGGCAAAGATTGCACTGTTTGGCATGAGTTATTCGTCTTCTGTTTTTACGGACATTGGCAGTGTATTTGTAATCTGGTTTGTAATCTGCCTTTTCTTTGCCCGGATGCTTTTTATTGCCATTTTAAAGCTTTCACGCGAAAAAGAAGCACTTACATGCATTTTGGTGGCTGCCGTCACCATCACCGGCTGGTATATCGGCACGCATGTTGCATTTTTACCGGAAAGTTTTGATGTTTCCATGACCGCAGCTGCGTTCATTTATGCAGGATATCTTTTAAATAAATATTCTGTCTGGCAGTATTTAAAACGCTATCCTTTAAGCATTGTGCTGACCGGCTGTATCTGGCTTTTGCAGATACAAAAGGGCGGAATTGAATTATCCATACGTTCCTACCCGCTTTTTCCACTGAGTCTGTCAGGTGCAGTATGCGGAACGGTCATTTTATGCCTGTGCTGTCAGATGCTCAGCCGTTACACGATACCGACGGCGGTTTTGAAGTTTTTTGGCAGAAACAGCCTTGCTGTTTTAGGCATTCACTGTATTGAAGCACAATTTATCCACTGGGAAGGACTTCTTTTAAATGCAGGCGTTTTTATGCAGTTTTTAATGCGTATGATCTGTATTTGTGCTACGCTGGTGTTGTGGATTGCCATAAAAACATTTTTTCAATCTGTTATTTTAAAAACTGCCAGGTGACGGTTTTTTAAAATATAAGTTTATTTACTAAAGGAGGATTTCTATGAAGAAAGCAGTACAAAAAATGTGTGCAGCTTTTATTGCTGCATTTGTATTTGCGCTTTGCCTTTTTGCAAAGCCAGATACTGCACAGGCTGCCGGCGGCGGCTGGCTGTACCTGAATCCTGGGGACAATACCTGGTACTACTATGTAGACGGTGTCATTGATACGTCCTATACCGGTCTTGCCCAGAATGACTTTGGCTGGTGGTATGTTTCCAACGGTACAATCGACTGGAATTATACCGGTATGGCTGCCAACGAATTCGGATGGTGGTATGTTTCCGGTGGTACAATTGACTGGAATTATACCGGCATGGCTGCCAACGATTTTGGATGGTGGTATATCACCAACGGTGCTCTAGACTGGAATTACACCGGTATGGCTGCCAATGATTTCGGATGGTGGTATATGACTAACGGTGCTTTAAACTGGAACTACACCGGTATGGCTTCTAATGATTTTGGATGGTGGTACATCACTAACGGTGCCCTAGACTGGAATTACACCGGTATGGCTGCCAACGATTTTGGATGGTGGTATATGACTAACGGTGCCTTAAACTGGAACTACACCGGTATGGCTGCCAATGATTTCGGATGGTGGTATATCACCAACGGTGCATTGGATTTAAGTTTCCACGGCATCGGCAGTAACGCATACGGTTACTGGTACTACAATAACGGCGTAATTGATTTTAATTTCAACGGAGAATTCACTTTTAACGGTATGACTTATGATGTTACCGGCGGTTTTGCCGTTCCGCGTGAAGACATTTTCCGTGTCGGCAATGCTGCTACAGGAGAACTCACCGGCGGTGTGTATATGATCCGCAGCAACAGCAATCCAAACTATGCCCTAACAGTAGAGGAATCCGCTACTGCAGAAGGCGGCTACAATCTGGTAATGTCTAAGATTACCGGCGCGAACAGCCAGAAATTCCTTGTTGTTAAAGATGAAGCCAGCTCAACCTACTGTTTCATGTCCCTTGCTTATATTGATGCCAACGGAGATGATGCATCACACAAGTGGCTGATTAATTCTTACAACCACGGCTGGGGAACCAATGCTTTTACAGACAATGTACAGGTTACTTCTGATTCCGTAAACGGAACAAAGAACTGGACGGTTACTGAAACTTCTGCAGGTGTATATACGATTGCTATTGCGCGTACGGATTATACCTTCTACATGACCAGCGAGGATAATTCCAATGTAGGAACCGCTTTATGGTCTAATGCAGGAACACAGACCTTTAACTTTGTATCTCCGTATACACAGATTCTTGCTGACGGTGCTTATACCATCGCTGCTTCTGATAACACAGCTGCGATGCTTTCTGCAAAGGATGCTTCTGTAAAAGACGATACACCGATTACACTGGCTGACGCTTCTGAAGGTTCTGAACAGTTATTCTATATCAACTGTATTGATTCTTCAAAGGGTCTTTATAAAATTAAAAATGCCAATTCACAGCGTTTTGTGTATACAAAGGGTTCTATTTCTATCGGCACTGCCGTAATGCAGGCGCAGGGTACTGATAATATTGACCAGACATGGTATATCCAGAAAAACACAAACGGCACTTACAGTTTTATTTCCGCAAACAGCTATCAGTACTTAACTTTAAGCGGTGCAGCTGCTTTTGGAACTTCACTGCAGCAGGCCATCGGACATGATACTTCTGCCCAGCGTTTTGTTCTGACACCAAAATCCTTTGGTCAGGAATCTTTAACAACCGGTATTTACTCTTTCGGTAATAACAATTACCGTATTTCTTCTTTAGGAAACGGCGTTTATACCGTATATTCATTAACACAGAACGGATTCTGTGCAGCAAACGGTAATGGTTCTATGTATTTTGCGGCATCTTCTGACGCTGCAGAAGCAAAATGGCTGGTAACAAAGACTTCTGACGGATATGTTTTCCAGTCTGCCGCACATCAGACTTATATGACATCTGATGCAGGCTTAAGCAGCAACGCAGAAAATATTTCAATTTCTGATCTGAATGCTTCTGTAACGGATTACAGCGTGAAATATGATTTATCTGCACTGAATGCGCTGGATTCCTTAAACGGCATCCAGGTTATCTCAAGATTACATACATTAGGACTTTCCCGTTCTGACCTTATGAACCCGGAAACCAGCATGACTTCATTGAATACAAATATTCAGAGTGCATTAAGCGGATTACCTACACAAACTGTACAGTATACCGGAAATGACGTAGACGATTTAAATCAGTTTTTACAAAACAACACCGGAAAGATTGTACAGCTTACACAGGACATTCAGGTGTATAAGAACACCAATGGTTCTTTTGGTATTATCATGGTTCCATCTGATACTATTTTAGACGGAAACGGTCACAGCCTTGTTATGAAAGCCGGTTATACTGAAGCCCCTGATGTCGGTGTTGTATTATATGTGTATAAAAATGGTGTAATTCCATCCACAAACTGCGGCGTAAAGAATTTATCTACCGACATTCCTTATGTAAACAGCATTAATGTATTCAGTGCTGACAATATTCTGCTTGAAAACAATACATTAAATAATGCTACTAAGAGCGGTATCATGATTTCTGACGAATACGGTTCAACCGTAAACGGAATCATCCGCGGCAACACCATTAACAATGTCGGCGATGACGCTATTGCCGTTTATGGCAATCATTCAAACCTTTTGATTGACAGCAACCGTATTTCAGGTGCAAAAGGTTTTGCAGGTATTGCAATCAGCTGTCTGCAGAACGGTCAGCAGATCCGTGTTGACAATGAAACAACCGGTCCTCATGATATCATTGTAACCGGAAATGTTGTTTCAGGCTGCAGCGGTGAAGCTTTATACTGCATCGGTTCTTATAAGACATATATCACTTATAATACACTGCGTGACAGTATCCTTGAAGGCGTATGCCTTGACAGTGGCTGCATCGGCAACTACTTTGCCCACAATGAAGTTGTAAACAACGGTATTGCAGGCGGACTTCCAGGTGTATCTATTGATAATGGTATTTACAATATTGTTGACAGCAATAACGTCTATAACAACAGCTGCAGTGGTATTAAACTGGTTCGTACCGGTCTGGGTAATATTATCGTAAACAATATCTGTACGGATAATGCATACAACCAGATGGGTGCAAAGAGTTCTGGTATTGATATTGAACCGCTTGCTGTTGAAACCGAAAACCTCGGTTATATTGATGGTTTAGGAAGCAACTGGAATGTTGTTTTAAATAATACCGTAACAGGTTCACACGATTTCGGTGTATTTATCGCCGATGATGATACTGCAAATAACGGTGGTTCTTCTTGTGAAAATGTCATTATGTACAATAAGTTCTCATCAGCCTATACATTTGGCGCTGCAGATTTCTCATCTATGAGCAGTACTGTTAAAAACAATATTACTTTAAACTAGCTCCTATTAAAAACGCAGCGCATATTATCGGGCGCACTAAAAAAGGGCAGCGGCTTTACAATGATTGTAAAGCCGCTGCCCTTTTTTACTTCTGTTTCTTTTGTTTCTTATATATGCCCTGCACTCCGTTGATACATAAAACAACAACCACAATAAATATTGTCCTTAAAATAATGGTTGTCAGTCTTGTAACCGGCACATGGCATTTCACTTCTATAAAATCCCACGAAAGAATCAATATTTCAAATAAATGTACACATAAAATCTTCATGCTGTTCTTTCCAAACCAGGAAAGGCATCTGCTGATTCCCGGGATTTTATCCAGTTGTATGGCAAGCTTCATCGTCATAACACTTCCTGCAACTGCACCGAATAAAACGACAAAGTTTGGCACGACACGGATTACCATATTAATCCCGCCCGTATGGGAAGCATAGACCCATACGATTACACAAAGAATCCAGCAAATCCACGGAAGCTTTCCCTTCTCCCATATCCGGATTTTTTGGAGCAGATAGCCGATATAAACAAATAAAATTGCAAATCCGCCCACATCTAAATTCGTTGGAATCCAGATATACTGTCCTACAATATAAGAAACTGCCGAGATTCCGATGATTAAAAACGCTCTCTGCCATTCCTGCCAGCTCTTTGTATAATGAAATACTACATGTATAATAATGTCACTCCAGAAAAATGCCCATAAAAACCAGATTGCACCAATCATCCAGACTGTAAAGAACCATTTACTTCCATCTACACCATATCCGAAAACTGCACCAATCATCGTATTTAAGCACAAATTCCGGATATTCTGAACCGTCCAGCTCTGTAAGTACGCACTGACCGCCCTTCCAAGAATTACACATACACTCGTAATGTAATATGGGACAAGCAGTTTTTTAATATTGCCTGCAATGGTTTTTTTGATACTCTTTTCGCGGAATAACAGTCCTGAAGCAATGAAAAATAATGGCATATGAAACGCAAAAATATAATCATTTACCTTCAGGCCAATCAGCGAATGTCCGAGAATCACCAGATATATGGCAATTCCTTTTGTAACATCAATCCAGCTTATTCTTTGTTTTGTTTTTTCCATCTTTAAAATCCATACCAGAAGTTCATATCAACATTACCTTCTATACCGTTTACATGTCCTGTGCTTGTATACTGCCACATAATCCAGTCACCTTCCGGAACCTCAGATGTATCTTCTTTATACCATGCGAGCCACTTATAAGCCTGAATCTCACTCTGGATTAATACATTCTGAAAATAATTCCAGTTAGCATACACACCGGCAGTATAACCTGCGCGGCTGACTCTGTCCATTACAGTGACTGCTATACGGGTAATCAGTTCCCTGCCCTCTGAGCTGTACGGATCAATATTATATTCGTTATAATATTCCGTATCTTCGATATCAATATACACACCCAATACCGGATTAAATCCCTGTAACATTCTTAAAATATGATTTGCTTCGCTGTTTGCCTCATCTTCATTGACTGCATACGAATACAGATATACACCATACGGAATACCTACGCGTTCGCATTCCTGCATATTGCGCACTGCCCATACATCATCCTGATCTGTATCATCATTACCGTAACCGACACGGATAATGGCAAATTTAATCCCGTCTGCTTTTACGGCATCCCAGTCAATTTCTCCATTGTGCTTTGATACATCAATTCCGACGGATGACTTCTGAAGCGACGTTGCCAGACCATTTTTAACAATATATGTAATTCCTACATAGGTATATTCACCGTCATAATTATAATTAATTGTACCGTTTTCAAAATACCATGAACCATAGCTGTTTGAAGCAACACCCGTAAAAGTGCCATCGACTCCGCCGCTGCTTACATACCACCAGCCATACTCATTTGCTGCCATTCCATTATATGTAAAGTCAATTGTTCCGTTCGAAATATACCACCAGCCATACTCGTTATCTGCAAGGCCTTCATAGCTTCTGTCAAGGAAACCGTTTATCAGATAGTACCAGTTTCCATCATAAACAGTCATTCCGGTATAATCTCTGTCTAAGACACCATTTGTCACATACCACCAGTCATATCCTAACTGTGCCATGCCTGTATACGATAAATCTACGGTACCGTTATCAACATACCACCAGCCGTACTCATTATATCCAAGTCCGGTATATGAAAAATCAATTTCACCGGCATTCATATACCACCAGCCGTATTCATTTAATGCAAGGCCGGTAAAATCTGTATCTACTTTATTCTGATTCAGATACCACCAGCTGCCGCTTGCATTTACCATACCGTTGTAACTGAAATCAATTGTGCCATTGACTACATACCACGGCTCACCGTTTACATCAGCAATACCCGTATAGGATAAATCCAATGCACCATTGTTCATATACCACCAGCCGTATTCATTACATGCCATTCCGGTATAATCCCAGTCAATTTCACCATCTGTCAGATACCACCAGCCATATTCATTAACAGCCATCCCGGTATAAGAATTATCACGCTGTCCACCGGTATAACATACCCATTCATCATTTTCCATCTGGAGCATATGTTCTGCCGCCTGCGCGCTTACCGGATGCAAACTAAAGCAAAACATAAACAGCAGTGCAGCCACTGCGCCTACGAATGTCTTTTTCATCTTACCTCTTTTCCGCATGAAATATCGCAATTTCCATGCCCGTCAAACACTATCTACATTTTCCCTTTATGTAATCAGCGTGCATACAAATTGAGGATCTCCTGGTCCATAATATTGTTTGGCATACTGTTAAACATATTACTGTGGCACTCAATTGCATACCACTCACTGCCAAGAATCGTATTATCAAATACGTCATTACAATAAGATTCCACTGCTAAAAATACACCGGCATAATTGCTTCCCGTCACTATATTTCTGCATACAATATTTTCATAGGAAGCTGTAAAGTCCAGTCCTTTAACCGGTTCATCCGGCGTACTTTCATGTCCGATTTCAATTCCAAAGAAATGGAAATCATCACTTTTTCCTTTATTATTATCTGATACAGAATTTTCCATAATAATATTGCGGTATGCGGAACGCACCATCTTCACACCGCTTCCGTAATTCTGCGTAACATTGTTATTGACAATCGTATTATATGCCGAATTATCAATCGAAATGCCCGGAAGCTTTGCCGGTGACGAACCGTCTGACAGACGTCCAAACGCCGTTACAAAGTCCGCTTCTAAATCTTCATCGGACTGTCTTAGACGTCCGCCGTTTTCTTTGACAATATTGTTGCTGACATACGCACCGAATGTACCGTAATCCAGACACATACCCTCTTTATCATTCTGATAAATAATATTTTCAACAATATAAACCTGATATGCCCCATCGGAATAAATACCCGATGAATTGTTGTGCTTTACATTATTCTGGTATAACACGATGTCATGCGGTGTATCTAACAGATTGTATAAATGCTCATCTTTAAATTCATTGTATGCCGTGTAGTAATCGTCAATTTCCATCGAAGTCATTACAATCCCGGCTGTGAGGTTTCTTGTGCCGTAATTATCAATGACATCATTTCCTGTAATAATACCATTACTGATATTTCCATTCAGAAAAACTGCGCCGTTGCCATTATACGAAACCGTATTGTTTCTGATTGTGAAATTCTTGTTTTCACCCATCATAACCAGCCCCTTATAAAGAGCATTGGAAATGGTACAGTTTTCGATTGTAAATGTATTGCTTCTGATAATATAAATACCATACTCATAACAGCCCGCTGTCAGATTCAGGTTATACAGTGCAAAATTCGTACAGTCTTCTGCAATTACTGCCTGTGCCACGCGGTCATCCGTGCTTCCTGTAAATGTAACTCCTGCTGCATCCAGCGCAATACCGGATTTCATGCTGATTGGTTCATCCATCCGTACCGTACTGCTCTCAATTGTAATATATGCATCTGTACTCTGTGCAATCAGGGTATTTAACTGGGAAGCTGTGCTTCCTGTAAAAGAAATTTTATCTGAAAATGTATTTTCTTTCTGCATTGTGTCTGAAACGCGGTTGTATACATTTTTCCAGTTGAGTTCCGGTGTTTCAAAGGATGCCGTATCAATACCGAGCTTTTCAATCTTTTGTAACACCTGAAGATTCCCCATATATTTTTTTGAATCTTCTGCTGCCATTCTCGATAATGCCGGAAGCTTGTTGGCTGTCATAATGCTGTAACAGTCTGCCGGTGATATTTTCATTGCTGCACCGTCCACGTCATAGTCCAGCAGCTGTACCGCTTTATCATAAGCCTGCTGCTGTGCTTCCTCCTGTGCATCAATCACTGCTTTCTTACGGTTATAAGCTTCCTCCTGTGCCGCCGCGGTATCGGGATTTGCCGGCTTTTGTCTGCCGGATTCCCAGACTGCCACAATGCCGATAACCGCAAGGTATACAATCACCGCCGCAATAATTATCCTCTTTTTATTTCTTCGCTTCTTCAATGTTGCTCCTCCATACCGCAGACATTTTACTGCTTATCCAGTCCGAGATATTTACTCCAGAACTGAATGTTTTTGATCTCATTTCCACGCTTTAAGAAATCTTTTTTCGCTTTATTGTATTTAAAGTCAATCTGAATGGTGAGTCCCAGTACCTGGAAAAACTTTGCAACAGCCTGACCCCAGCTTCTTTCACATTCAAATGCTTTATTGGCTGTTACATCGTAAAATACAATCTTTTTTGCTCTCCATACTGCCGGGAATGTTACCTGTGCCATGGATACAATACGGATATGCTTCGCCGGAAGCAGATAACCGTTTAAGGTCAGCTTACGCACGATATTGTGCAGTGTGCTTAACTTTGTCGTTCTGGATGCCTCGTAAGTCTTATAGTGGAACGGCACACTGATCTGATCCATCGGCACTGCCTTATAGCCTGCTGCCATAATTTCCTTGTGAAGCTTTTCACCATCTGTATTTAAGAAGAAATCCACACCCTTTAAGAAATCCTTTACACCTCTTGTATGTAAATCCACATTCTTATAACGGTAGAACTTACACTCTCTGCGCCACTGTCCCCAGACTGCCTTCTTTAACTGTGCCTTGCCCCAGTTCGGGAAGTGGAATGTATTGTCCACCAGTCTGTTACGAATAATGTAGTATTCCAAAAATGAAGAATATTTATTTTCAAAAGGCTCATGCCATACGCAGATACCGTTCATCAGAATCAGATGCTTCATATTGCGCAGTCCGTATTCAAGGTCATCACCGCGGATAAAGATTGGCAGCGGCAGATTCTCCTCTGATACAACATCCATTGGAAAACAGCAGTACCACCATGCGTTAAATTCTGTATATTCTTCAATTTCATTAAAGAGGCAGTCCCATGTCACATTCATGTTTAAGTTGGACTTATTGGAAATCAAATTCCCGGCATTCCATGATGCGCCGGATTCCACCTGTATATTCGGCTTATCAATGCGAAGCATTGCACCGCCGATAAACGCATCGGCATATTCATCCTTTAACAGCGAAAGAATCGTATAGGTCTTTTCAATGGATTCTGTATCGATTGTAATATCATCATCCATTAACAGCGCATGGGTAATGCCGTGCGGATTGCCGTTCTTTAAGATTTCCATAAGACCTCTTGTAAATCCGCCCGCACCGCCGGTATTTTTGTTGCGTACAATATGAATTTTGTCACTGCCAAGCTTGTCAATATCCAATGTCTGTCCGTTATCGGATACAAAAACCTCGAGATGTTCCTGTAACGGGCTGTCCGGATTGTTAAATACATGCGCATTTAACAGTCCGATATTCTTTTCAATATAACGTTCACGCTTAAAGGTACAGATATCAATCCCGATTTTAGGCTGTCTTGCAGGCTTTTCAATCGCCGTATCCTCGTAGTAACCGCCGTAAAGCGCAGCACCGTCTGAGAGTGCGGTCACTTCAAAATAGAGCATACCTTTTTCTTCATTGCCGAATGGGAATGAATAGGAGCTTCTTTCTGTCGTATGCACTTCCTGTCTTACAAGCTCTTTCTTTAAAACTTCTCCGTGAAGAAACAGCTTGCTTGAAAGTGTCACCAGTACATCACCCTGTAATTCCAGATTGACGGATACTTCTTTAACCTGTGTGTACTTTCTCCACTTTTCAATGGAAAATCCGTTAAAATACGTATCAAATTCCACTTTACCGCCTTTATCCAGCGAAAAGCCTCCGCCCGGCATCATATAGACTTTGCTGCGGTTGATAAAGTTTAAATCGCTTTTTAAATGATTCTCATCTCTGTTAATGTTAAAATCATCATCAATCACATTGGTGTGCAGATATAATTTTTCCTCGGTGCATAATCCCTCTGTCGGCCAAAGTATTTTCTGAAGCTTCATCTTAATTCATTTCTCCCATTCTAACTATTCTACTCTTTTACAGAGTATTTATCTTTATCTTTCCCTGTTTTACAGTTCTTTTTCACACATTTCAAGTGCTGCTGCAATCACCTTATCCATATCGTAATACTTGTATCCGCCAAGACGTCCGCCAAAGATAACCTTGTGTTCTTTGTCGGCAAGCTCCTTGTACTGCTGATACAGGGCGTTGTTCTTGTCATTATTGACCGGATAGTACGGCTCGTCGCCCTTCTTCCATTCGCTTGAGTACTCTCTTGAAATAATGGTTGTCGGCTGCTTGCCGAATTCAAAGTGCTTATGCTCAATAATTCTTGTATACGGCACTTCTCTTTCTGTGTAGTTGACAACGGCATTTCCCTGATAGTTTTCCATCGGCAGTTCTTCTGTTTCAAAACGTACGGAACGGTATTCAAGTACACCCAGCTTATAATCATAGAACTGGTCAATCATACCGGTGTATACAATCTTATCTGCCATTGCATCAAATTCTTCTCTGTTGTCAAGGTAATTGGTATTTAAACGGACTTCAATGCCGTCTAACATCTTTTCTACAATCTTTGTGTAACCGCCAATCGGGATACCCTGATATCTATCGTTGAAGTAGTTGTTATCATAGATAAAACGAAGCGGAAGACGCTTGATGATAAAGGACGGTAAATCCTTGCAGTCACGTCCCCACTGCTTTTCGGTGTAACCCTTAATCAGCTTTTCGTAAACGTCTTTTCCGACTAAGGAAAGTGCCTGTTCTTCGAGGTTTTTCGGCTCTGTAATATTTAAGTCTGCAATCTGTGATGCAATGATGTCCTTTGCTTCCTGTGGTGTTGCAATATTCCACATTTTGCTGAAGGTATTCATGTTAAACGGCAGATTGTAGAGTTCATTCTTATATCTTGCTACCGGTGAGTTGATATAGTTGTTAAATTCCGCAAACTGATTAACATATTCCCAGATTTTCTTATCAGATGTATGGAAAATATGCGCACCGTATTTATGCACATTAATGCCGGATACATTCTCACAGTAAATGTTACCTGCAATGTGGTCTCTCTTATCAATCACCAGACAGGTCTTTCCCTTCTTTTTGGCTTCATATGCAAAAACCGCACCGTAAAGACCTGCACCTACTACTAAATAATCATACTTCATTTTTTAATCCTCCTTGTTTTGCGAAGCAAAATACGACTGCCCCCAAGCAGGAGCAGAGGATTTTACCTCCTTGTTTTGCGAAGCAAAATGCCATGTGAGTTTACTCACATTCTGCCCCAGGCAGGAGCAGGGGATTTTACCTCCTATTTCTCATATGCCATCATAGCACTTTGTTTTTTTACACTATTTCCCAATCGTGTTCAAATGTACACGGTCCAAATTCATTGTGGACATAATCGCGTACCGTAATCTGCATAATGTTGCGGACATTGTCGTAGAGTTCACCGTGTTCGCCGTTGATACCGATGTCCAGATAATACTTGCCCGGAAGCAGCATCAGCTTTTCTATGGTAAATGTGACTTCTCCGCTTTCGTCTAATACCGGAAGCGCATCTCCCGGCTTTGCAAAGCAGCTGCCGTAGCAGTACTGCCAGTTATCGCGGACAAAATCCATATTGAAATTGACGGCAATGCCTTTTAAGGCTGTCGCATATGAAAACTTTAAAACAACCTTATCGCCTGTACTAAAGGTCTGACATGGATTTCCGTCTTTGTCGTATAAATCCACTTTGGTAAACCGCACCTCGTGGCTTCCGTCCCGGCGCGCCTCCGGGTGGACATTCTGTGTCAGTTCAAGAATCGAGCGTCCTCTTTCATCGGAAAGCTTTTCTTTGCTTTCCTCTGCCAGCCTTGCGATACGCTCATCTTCCATCGAATCCAGATAATGCATGCCAATCAGCTTCGGACTTCCGTCTTCCCGGATTTTGCCTTCCTCCAGCCAGATTAAACGGTCACAGATGCTGTATAACTGTTCCATGGAGTGCGATACAATAACAATGGTCGTTCCCTGCTCTTTAATCTCTTTTAAGCGTTCAAAACACTTTTTCTGGAAGCTGACATCGCCGACTGCAAGAATTTCATCAATCAGCAGTACATCGGCGTTGACGTTAATCGCAACGGCAAACGCAAGACGCATATACATACCGGACGAATAAGTACGCACCGGATTGTCAATATATTCTTCCAGTTCGGAAAAGCGGATAATTTCTTCAAGCCGCTCGTCAATTTCTTCTTTTTTCAGACCGAAAATAGTCGCGTTGATATAAATGTTTTCCCTGCCGGACATATCCGGGTGAAATCCCGCGCCCAGTTCAATCAGGCTCGATACCCTGCCCTCTACTTTTACAATGCCGGAATTCGGCTTTAAAATCTTTGTGAGAAGCTTTAACGTTGTACTTTTACCGCAGCCGTTACGCCCAATCAGTCCCACTGCCTGTCCCTTTGGAATCTCAAAGGAAATGCCGTCTAAAATCTGTCTGTTTTCGTGGCGGTTTCTGTTGTGGAATATTGCACGTTCCTTGAGCGTGCTTCCCTTGTCCATATAAACCTTAAAATGCTTTTCAACATCTTTTACTTCTACGGAATACTGTATTTCACTCATTATAATTCCTCCGCAAAATTATCATCCAGCTTTGCAAATACGAATTCTCCGATAATCACCATGACAATCGCAAATACGGCTGAATATAATACATCTTTTCCTAATGGAAGCTCTTTCCAGTATAAAATTCTGTGATAAGACTCAATAACCGCAGTCATCGGATTCACCTTAAACAGCCACTTGATATTCGCCGGAATCATCTCCAGGGAATACATAATCGGTGTTCCGTAAATCCATGCCATTAAAACAACGGTTGTAATGTGTTCCAAATCCTTAAAAAATACGGTTCCTGCCGATACAATCAGGGCAAAGCCCAGTGACAGCAGATATTCGATTGCCATAATAAGCGGCAGGTAAAGCAGTGCCTCTATGCGCACACCGATTCCTGAAATAAATAATACGGCAAATACAATAACAAAACAAAACAGCATATTGATAAAATTAGAGGTCACACAGGAAACCGGAAGGACTTCCCTCGGAAAATAGATTTTTTTTATCATATCCCCCTGATACCGTACACAGCCGGACCCCTGCCGGAGTGACATATCAAAAAACAGCCACGGAATCATGCCCACAATCATGTAAACATAAAACTTGTCCAGGTTGCTTCGGACAATCACTGAAAACACAATGGTATATACTATAATCTGACAAAGCGGATTGATAAACGTCCATAAAAATCCTAATACGGAACCCTTATATTTCCCTCTTAAATCCTTTTTCACAAGACTTCCTATCATATCGCTGTAGGAAATAATGTCTTTGATTCGTTCTTTCATAAAGATTCTATCCTTTCATATTGCAAGAATTTTAATTCTTTGTAATAAACCATTCCTAATCGTAACACATTTGTAATATCTACACAATACAAATCTTTTATAACCCTCTGCATTTTTATAGGATATCTCTTTATTTTTAATAGTATCCCTTTATTTTATATTTTAAAGTATAATAAATAATGTCTGGTTCCAATAGTGCCGCACCTATTTTTTTCCAGCTGCTCCCATTTTGTTTTAACTTTGATTTTAACGCATAGCGGCGGCGCAGAATCCGTATTTTCTTTTTATCATATCCGTCTGTCTGTTCCAGAAATTCGCAGACAGCATAAAAAGAACGCTCCATTGCCTCATACGATGATGAATAGCTGTTTACGGTATCATTGTGGATATAGATTTTATCCTCTATGGCACAGAAGCTTCTTTTTTCGTGAAACATCAAAAGCCACAGCAGAAAGTCATCACAGCCGTTTACGGTAAGGCGGCGTTTGCACCAGTCTTCCGGTATCGCAGCTTTACGAATCAGACACTGTCCCGGTGAAAATATCATATCTGTGCCATACAGATACATTTTTTCATGTCCCACTTCTTTTAGTACCGCTTTTTTTGCATAAATCGGAATCTGTTTTTCCAAAATATGCTCCGGCGTAAAAAATAAGCGGCAGCCATTGCCCGCCACAACATCTGCATGGGTCTGCTCTGCCGTTGTAAGTAATGTCCGTACCGCACTGTCTGAAATGGCATCGTCCTGGTCTAAAAATAAGATGTACTCTCCCTGTGCTTTTAAAAGCCCTGTCAGTCTTGCCGCATGAATTCCTCGATTTTCCGTGTGATTGACGGCAGTCACTTCAAACGCCTGGTCAGGTACATAATTGCGTATCAGTTCATCTTCCTCTAAAGAGCCGTCTGCCGGACTGTCATTGACCAGAATAAATTCCAGTTTTGTCTGCGGCACATCCTTACCTTTTTGCGCAGCCAGAATCGCTTCTGTATTTTTTCGTATCATCACCATCAGACCCGGAATATAGTCTGTTCCTTTATATAACGGGGTAATAATGCTTACTTTAATTTCATTCATATTTACAGACACTCCCTGAACAATTCCATATACTGCGCCGCGATTTTCTGGTAATCATACATTTTCAGCATTTCCTTGCTTTTATCTTCAAGCGCCTCGCCGTTCTCCGGTTCTTTAAAAAAGGCCAGAATCGCTGCGGCAAGTGCTTCCACATCATCCGCCGGTTCATAATAATGGCACAGTCCCTTTGTCACTTCATAATTTGCGGATACTCTGGACAGCAGTGTCGGAACCTTTAAAATCATCGCTTCCACCGCCGTCATGCCAAAGCCCTCAAACAGGGACGGATTAATATACAGGCAGCTGTTTACCAGCAGCTCTCTTTTTTTCTTTCCGTCCACAAATCCCGTAAAAATGACACGCTCGGACAGGTTATGCTGCTCTACATAATCCTTTAAATACGCTACGCGCTTTGGCACATTGCCCACCAGCACCAGATTCCTGTCAATGCGGTCTGCAATCATTTCAAATGCCTTAATCAACGTAATAATATTTTTATGGTGAAACTGCAGATTAATTGCAACAATATCACCCTTTTTGGGTGTCAGCGGAATCACGTCATTGACATGCACTTTAATCGGATTATAAATCTGCACAATCTTATCTTTATAACACGCATAATAATTCTGGATTTCCGAGCGGTCCGCTTTACTGATAGCAATAATTTTATCCGCGTGCTTAAAATCCACTGCATACATGACTTTGTATAACAGATATTTATACCATGCCACCTTCACACTGCCCATCACCCGGTGCGATACCGCTTTAATATCGTGTGGAATCATGACGGTCGGCACCTTCAATTTTCTCAGTCCGTTGGTACAGCTGGCATGAAAGACAACCCCTATATTGTATTTACGGATGACCTTCGGCACAATCCATGTATTTACCCGCTCAATATCCAGCAGACGTACAAGTTCCGATTCTTTTTTCGGCGGTTTTACCGTTATTACCGTAACGCCGGGCGCAATCTGCTCCAGATAAGCCTTTGCATAGTCATAGCACAGCACAACGCAGGCACCCAGGTCTTTATTTTTACAAATGCCTTCCAGCAGATTTATCGCAACCTGGTCTTTTCCCCCGGCATGCTGACGGCTCAAATATATATAATTGAGCAGTATTTTTTTCTGTTCATCCTCTTTCATCATTCTCACCACATTCATATTTTTCACACCGTTTATCCGGACGGTGTATCGTAATAATGTTTAAAATATACTCTGTAGAAAATCGCCCACGTATCCCGGAATGCCTTTACAATATCGGACATCCCGATTCTTCGGGTATTCTTATCCCGCACATAGACAACCTTCACCGGCATCTGTTCGATTTTAAAGCCACGGCGGTGGACCGCCACTAAAAGTTCAATATCATAGGCAAAACCGGAAGTGCGCACCAGATGGGCTACCGGCTTTATTGCCTGTGCCTTAAACACTTTTAGTCCGGTCTGCGTATCACGCACATTCAGATGAAACAGTGCCAGCAGCATCATATAGTACCCAAGGCTGATGACTTTACGCACAAACGGATAGTCAAGTTCAGAATCCTTGTGAAATTTGCAGCCAATCACCACATCACTTGCACTTTCTTCCATTTTCTTTAAATAGCCCTCAAGCTGTGCCGGATTTAACTCCAGATCGGCATCGACAAATGCGATATAATCGCCCTCTGCCTGACTGACCCCTGCAATAATGGCATTGCCCTTTCCACGGTTTTTATTGGATGTCACCAGCTTTATGCGTGTGCCGGACACCCGCATGCCCGGCACAACCGGGTGCGGCTGTTTCGCATCATCGCGTATGGCACGCTCAATTTCCTGCTTTGTCTTATCCTTACTGCCGTCATTGACGGCAATAATCTCCATATCCGGTGCAAACTGCTCCACGATGGATAGTGTCTGCATAATACTGTTGTAAATCAATGCCTCCTCATTGTAGGCAGGCATGACAATTGATAATTTTCCCCTTAACTGATACATACTTCTCCAATACTCTGTTATTCAGATACATATTCATATACCGCAACCGGCTGTATATCGGTTACAAATTCCTGTGCATACGGAATCCATGCCGCAATACCGCCCAGTTCTTCCGGCATTTTCACGTCCATCTGTATTTTATTATCTTTATGATAAACGGTGTCCATCCCGCTATCCGCTACCGCTCCGGATTCAGGTTCTCCGCTGATTACATAGACATGGCTGTAACGGTCTTTTAACCTTGCACACTGCACTGCTGCCGCTTCTTTATCTTCCTTTAACGGATATACCGGACAATCTGTCATATATTTTAACGAAACCATCAGCTGTGGAACGACTTCTTCCCCAAGTACCACCACACTGTCTTTTTCATCTACGGTTTCTGCAAGCTCTGTAAGAATTTTCCACTGCAGCTGGGTCTGATCCTGACCGTTCACTACAATCCCCGCATACGGAATCAGAACTGCTGCCACCGCAAGCGCCGCCGCTGCACAGAGCATACCGTATCCGTCCCTTAAAATCCGGATATGAGCCATACTTTCCGCCGTCCGTGACAATATATACGCCCCCAGTACAACGATTACTGCTATATATGGCACAATATATCTTCCATAGTAATAATAATGTAGTATTTCTTTCTTAAATACGGCTGAATAAATGATAACACAATAATAAAACATTGCCGTCAAAAGTACAATAGAATCCTTCTTTTTAAACCATGACGGACGTAAAAAAGCCGCGATAAAAATCACCGGCATGAGTATTATACCACTGCTTAACAGATACGCATAGCTTGTCATATAGGCTGACGGATACGCACTTTTTTTCATTACCAGCAGGCATGCTGCGAGTCCTGCCGCTGCAAATACCCATACAAAAATCCGCCAGCAGGTATTCTTGAACCGATTCTGCTCTTTCCGCATAGATTGTGCATTTACGGATACCGCTTTTGTGTTTTTCTTTACCGGAAGAAGTCCAAGCACCAGCGAAAACACGATTCCTGCCACGGACACCGCCGTTACAAAGGCTTTGAGGTTTGACGGGCCTACCGGTCCGATATATAAACGGTCATAGTTGCCGTACACATACGTAAGCGAACTTGCATGCATCATGAAAAAACCTGCAAGATATCCGGCAAGCATGACAACTGCCCCGGCAATATAGCTTTTCCTGCCTGTTTTAAAATATAATCCGTATGCCATCAGCACAAATAACGGCATAAATACATAAATTGTAATATGTAAAAATGCAAATACAACGACCGGTATGCAAAAGAGCCAGCGGTATTCTTCATGCTTTTTGTCTGTTAAAAGATAAAGCATTGCTAAAATGACAAATGCCAGCGTTGTTTCCACAAGAGAGGTTTTTGCCTGCCACAAAACCTGTGGTGACAACACATATAAAAAGAGTGCAATCGCTTTATACAGTGTCTTTATTTCCAGATTTTCAAGCACAAGCCATAAAAGAAATACAGATAATGCCAGAATCCATGTTCCCAGCTGCATCATATGCTCCACGCCGCAAACTCTTGCATATACGGCAAGCAGCGCACTGAATGTATGTACCCCATGCAGACTGCCGGTTGTATCATTTTGTGCCACGCCCTGCACCTGTTCTTCATCCAGCGTAAAATTATATCCCTCCAGATGATTTCCGATTGCCGCCATGTAATCACTTTTATCCGATGCTGATACACAATCCCCGTACTCGTCAAATGTCATGAAATTATTATTATAACCATAGACATATCCGATTGCCTTTGCCTGATAAACGCCTTCGTCCTGTCCCATGCCAAACATTCCGAATGTCGTCCCCACAAGCGGTATCACCGCCAGCAAAAAGCCAATCCCTATAAGATTTTTCTTCCACTGGAATGTGCAGGACGGCTTTGTCTTTTTATATGCATAAGCCGCTCCCGCCGCTGCCACTGTAAATCCCAGTGTCAACGCTGCCGCTCTTTCCAGTGAAAAAATATTCAATCCGATTAAAATGCCCGCTGAAAGCAGATATGCAAGCACTGTTTCCGATACACCAAGCAGGACAAGTTCTGCAAAATCTCTCTGCTGATAAAGCATCGAAAGTCCCACGCCTGCTGCCCCGGCTGCCACAAGCAGCAGCACCGCCGTCAAAATGCCTGCTATTCCGCTGTGCACGCCTGCCTCAATAACGATGCCTGCTGCCGTTATAACCATTCCTGCCACGAAAAGTTCCGGCAAAATCTTCTGTGCCGTTTTTTCTGCTTTTATATACCCCATGCAGTGTATCAGGATATCCGCCACACACACAAGCACAAGCACAATGCCGGATACCAGCCACAGATACTGTGTAAACCCTTTGCCTGCATTAATCATGACGTCATCTTCCGGTTGGAAATGCATTGTAACCACATACACCAAACCTGCCAGACATAATAAAATGAGTGTACGCAAAAAGGGTCTGACGATACTTTCCGTTTGCTTTAAACAGACATTTGGTTTTCCTCCCGCAATCCGGCAGATTACCGCCGCCACAACAGACAATAGCCATAAAACCGCCAGTGTCTTATTGAGCGAAAATCCGCCGAAAAGGGCAAGAATTCCTCCTGACATGCCAAAGCCTGCAAGCAGCACTGCAAAAGAAACGGTGACTGCATCCATCAGCTCCATCCTTTTTCCGATACATACAATTCCATACGTAAGCACTGTTATTATCATCAGTACCACTGCTGTACTATTCACGTCAAACCCTCCAATATTCTCTTAAATTTATCTTAATTTATAGAAAACCAGTCTTTCATCATTACTTACAACCGGTGTCACACCGGTATATTCCTGCACACTCTTTTCCAGCGCCGTCCACTCCGGTTCTTCATAGGCATCGCGGTTAATATACAGACCGTCAAAACCCTTTGATAAAATTTCCTGAATCATCTTATCAACCGGCAGGGAAGCCGTTTGTTCATACCAGATATCCGTGTCACTTCCGTCTGTTGTACCAAAACTCCATTTTAACTTATCAGAATGAAGATATCCGATATAATGTGATAAATGTCCCATATCATTCTGAATATCCCCTTCCGGATACTCTGCATACGGAAGCTGGAATATACTGTCATCTTCATCCATGACTGCATCCACCCGTGCAAAGAAATCCGCATCACTTATCCATTCTTCTTTATTGCCTTCAAAATTAAAAGATACGGACGGATTCTGCTCCCAAATGGCAAACAGCATCACAAGGGCAACACCGCCCATGTATACACATTTCCATACGGTTTTCGCAATCTTTCCTTCCCACTCATTTAAAAGCAGGCAGACCGCGGTTAGGGCAAAAAATCCGATAAATACGGAGATTCTGTTATATCCTCTGATAATTTCAATGCCCATCATAAATATGATAGAACCGAAACCACCCATTGTTGCCAGCAGAATCCCGCAGATATTGAGGTCTGCAAGTACTGTCAGGCGCTTTGTAAGTGTGCTTTCGTTCTTTCTTCTTGTAAAAAGCCATACCAGCAGGAATAAAAATCCGGCCGCGCCGACAATGCCGATGTATGCCGTCCAGTTTTCATTGACACACGGTACATATTCATTATACGCATAAATCAGCTTTTCAAGCGGTCTGATACCGTGTCCGTTTACCGGAAGCAACAGCTGGATAATCTTTAAACAGTACGTTTCAGAATCGGCAACACTGCGGATTCTGCCTTCCAGTCCTGTTCCACCGTGTACAATCCTGTAAAAAATTTCCGGGATAATGGAAATCACAACGCATACAATCACACTGAGGATACTGATACAGCCGCGCTTCAAATAATTCCAGTCTTTTGTGCGAAGCAGTGCCGTAAGCATTGCCACCATCAGAAAGAAGCATGCAAATATCTGCCAGTAGCCAATGCCTTCGCTGGCAATTAAAAATGCCATAATAAAACCCGCATAGTTGCGCTTATACTTAAAAAATCCCTTGCCCGGCAGCATAAAGCGTTCATCTTCATACAGCCAGATACACATTAATACCGCAAGCGGTACAAAATAGTAGCAGGACAATACAATGTGTCCGATACCGCGGATAAAGATAAACGGCAGGAACGCATATACAAGCGCTCCGCCTGTTGACAGCCACTCTTTAATGCGAAGCTGCCTGAGCACAAAATATGCCACATAGGCAATCATATAAAATGCGGATAAATAGACAAGATTGACCGTTTTGGCAACCTGGCCGCCCGTAATCCACAAAAATAGTTTTTCAAAAAAAACATCTGCATTATGCAGGCCTGCAATGACATCTGAGGTATTATAATAATACCCATCCAATGCTGTCAGTTTGTCCGTTCCGATATTCCATCCGGATTCCTGCACCAGCCTTACCGATACAAGCGCTGACATTTCATCACCGCCCTTGTATTCAAGCGGATATGTTAAATCCTGTCCCCGAAGTCCCAGAAAATGCACTACCAAAACAGTAACTGCCAGCGTAATAAAAACGAGCGCAGCCGCATCTTTATACCATTTTTTCACAAATGCCCATACTTGTTCTTTTTTCATAAAATGATTCGTTCCTTTTCGTTTTATTAAAACGAAAAAGACTGCCGTATAAACGACAGTCTTTTTCCAAAATTTATATGCCGGCGACCGGGGTCGAACCGGTACGGGAGTATAAGTCCCGCAGGATTTTAAGTCCTGTGCGTCTGCCAATTCCGCCACGCCGGCCTGATTGTTACTCCGTTTCTTTTATATAGATGAAACAGAATGGACGGAGAAGGATTCGAACCTTCGAAGGCATCGCCAGCAGATTTACAGTCTGTCCCCTTTGGCCACTCGGGAATCCGTCCAAACGTGAGCATATCGCTCACATTTTGTTATTTTATCATATCTTTATGTCGTTGGCAATTGTTTTTTTACAAATTTAAAAACTTTTACTTCTGACATAAGTCCTGCACTCTCCAGTAATCCAATGTTTCCCGTAAGGTCTGCTCCAATGGAATCTGTGGTTTCCAGCCGGTACAGTCATGTACCTTTGAAATATCCGGTTCAATAATCGGCACATCGACCGGACGCAGTTTTTCTGCATCTACCCGGACTTCAATTTCCTTATCCGAAAGTGAAATAATCCGGTCTAGAATTTCCTGAATTTCCAGTGCATGTCCTGTTCCGATATTATAGGTTTCTCCGGCTTTTCCCTTCTGCACCAGTAAGGCGTATGCTCTTACAACATCACGCACATCGGTAAAATCACGCTTTGCCGAAAGATTTCCGACATACATCACAGGCTCTTTGACTCCTTTTTCAATCTCTGCCACCTGCTTGCAGAAATCTGCCACAACAAAGATTGGAGTCTGGTTCGGTCCGATATGATTAAATGCACGGACCATCATGACATCCATATGGTATGCCGCCGCATAAATGCTGCCAAGCATATTCTGGCAGGACTTTGTTGCCGCATAGATATTTCCCGGACGAAGCACCGTATCTTCAATAATCGGACATTCTTCCTGCCGGATATGTCCGTATTCTTCTCCTGAACCAATCAGCAGTACACGCGGCTTATAATCCAGTTCACGGACAGCATCCAGCATATTGACTGCGCCCTTGATATTGACATCAATGGTCAGCGCCGGATTTTTCCACGATACCGATACCGAAGACTGTGCAGCCAGATGAAAAATATAATCCGGACGGACAGTTTCCAGCACATCGGTAATCTCACTTTTATTCAGAATATCACAATCATAGACGACTGCATTTGAAAGGGCAAGCTGTTCTTTTGCGGTCTTTGTTACGGCGACCTCATATCCTAAATCATCATGAAGATGATTTACCAGATACGGGCCTACGAATCCGCCGCCCCCAATAATCAATGCTTTCATAGTTTTCTCCCATTTGGCATGTATTTTAGTTGGCTGACTTGATTTCTTTTTCTACGATTGCAAGGTCATTCTTTACCATGCGTTCTACCAGTTCGTTAAAACTGATTTCTCTTTCCCAGCCAAGTTCTTTTTCTGCCTTTGCAGGATTACCAATTAAAAGTTCTACTTCTGCCGGTCTGAAGAAATCCGGATTTACCTTTAATACAATCTTTCCTGTTGCCTTATCCTTTGCGATTTCATTCACGCCTTCGCCTTCAAATTCCACCTCAATGCCGGCTGCCTTGAATGCAGCTTCTGCAAATTCACGGACCGTTCTTGTTTCATTGGTTGCAATTACATAATCTTCTGCATGATCCTGCTGTAATAACAGCCACATTGCGCGCACGTAATCCTTTGAGTGACCCCAGTCACGTTTTGCATCCAGATTTCCCAGTTCTACGTGATCCTGTACGCCCAGCTTAATGCGTGCAACCGCATGTGTAATCTTTCTTGTTACGAATTCCAGACCACGTCTTTCACTTTCATGGTTGAAAAGAATACCTGAGCAGGCATACATATCATAGCTTTCTCTGTAATTCTTTGTAATCCAGTGTCCGTAAAGCTTTGCAACGCCGTATGGGCTTCTCGGATAAAACGGTGTTGTTTCGTCCTGTGGAATTGCCTGTACCTTACCGAACATTTCTGATGTTGAAGCCTGATAAAATCTTGCTTCCGGTTTTACAATGCGGATTGCTTCAAGCATATTGGTAACACCGATGGCATCAATGTCTGCTGTCGTACACGGTGTATCCCATGAAGTTGCAACGAAAGACTGTGCAGCCAGATTATAGACTTCATCTGCCTGTGAAATCTTCATGGCTGTGATTAAAGATACAATATCCTGCATATCTGCATAGATAAAGTGGATCTTATCCTTGATATGATCTACGTTGCCGTAATCCACAACACTCTTTCTTCTCATCAGACCGTATACTTTATAACCTTTTTCTAATAAAAGCTCAGCAAGGTAAGACCCGTCCTGTCCTGTGATTCCTGTAATTAATGCGCTTTTCATGTTTTTCTCCTATACTATTATTATAATTATTTTATTTTTTAGAGCTATTTTATAAATATTCATTTCTGCCGGACTCTCTTAATTTTGCGAGTACCTGCTTGATTTCTCCGGCATTTTCCTTCGTTGTAATCAGCGTGGCATCCTTTGTATCCACCACCACAACATCCCGGAGTCCTACGGTTGCAATGAGCTTGTCAGCTCCTTCAATGACACAGTTTTTCGTATTGACTGTAACAACATTGCCATTGACGACATTGCCGTTCTCGTCATTCTGCTTGATTCTTCCGACTGCCAGCCATGAACCGACATCATCCCAGCCGAAGTTTCCTGCCAGTGTGTAAATGTTTTCTGCCTTTTCCATAATACCGTAATCGACGGACTGGGATTCCAGGTTCGGGAATTCCTTTTCCAGTACGGCATCTTCCTGCGGTGTTCCCACGGCTTCTTTAATCTTTAACAGACCGTCATGGGTGGATGGCATATACTTTTTGAAGCAGTCTAAAATCGTAGACACTCTCCAGACAAACATGCCTGAATTCCAAAGATAGCTGCCATCTGCCAGATAAGACTTAGCGGTTTCTAAATCCGGCTTTTCCACAAATCGCTGTACCGGATAACTCTCCCCATTCTTTGCAGTGCTGTCATACTTGATATAACCGTAGCCTGTTTCCGGATAGTTCGGTGTGATACCAACGGTTACAAGATTTTCACCTTCCTCTGCAAGCGCACACGCATTTGTAAAAGTTTCCGCAAAAATATCATTGTGCTTAATCAGATGGTCGGACGGTAATACAATCATCACGGCATCGTCATATTTTTTTGCCACATGAACGGCACCAAGTCCGATACACGGTGCTGTATTTCTTCCAACCGGTTCACAGAGGATGTTTTCCTCCGGCAGACCCGGAAGCTGCTGCTTTACAAGCTCCTTATAATTCTTATTCGTTGCTATATAAACATCTTCAAGCTCTACGAGTGGGCGGATACGCTCAACTGTCAGCTGAATCATGGTCTTTCCGTCGTCCGTCAGGGATAAAAACTGCTTTGGAAGTGTTACACGGCTTCTCGGCCAGAAGCGTTCACCCTTGCCACCTGCCATAATGAGTGCTGTTTTCTTCATACTAATCTCCATTCCGCAGGCATTTTAATGCCGGAGGAATCGCGAGCCAAATCTTATTTGGCTCTGCGATAAAAAGCGACTTTGTGACGCCTGCGGCACAAAGTGCTGTGTGACAAAGCTTTGATTTAAGGTTTTGTCACACTGATCTCCATTTCTGCCGCTCCTGCGGCATTCTCAATTTGATGTCAATTATACCGTTTTCTGTTTTTCCTGTCAACAAGCGTGTATTTCTTATTTATATACAAACCATTCCTGCACTTTGTCCGTATATCATTATGTACATTTGTTTACAAAGTTACACATAAAAAGCAGCAGCCATGATACAAATTCATGTGTATCATGGCTGCCTCTCCTCCGCTTATGGATTATTATATCAGAAGTTCGCGTAAATAAATGCTGAACCATCACCTGTATAGGCAAAAATAAAAATAATGACAATAAATGCATACCATATTGCCCAGCGGACAATGAGCGGCTTTGCCGCAATTGCCTCCCGGACTGCCACACCGCGTTCTTTAAGCAGACTGACAATAAAAATGATGATACAGCCTGCCAGCACAATCAGGAAATCTCTCCTTCCCATGCCAAGTTCTAAAAATGCCGTACCGGTAAACTGGCTCATGCTCATTTTTGTAAAGGTTTCTTTCATCATGACCAGTGCCGCACTAAATGACACCGCCATATCAAAATACCAGCCGATATTGACAAGGATAAAGGTTCTTATAATCTGAACCACCGTCCATGCCTTCGATTCTTTGTGAATCTTTGTCTTTTCAAAGCCCTTTGCATACAGTGGCTCTAACAGACTGCTTACGGCAATAATAATACCATTATACATACCGTATGCGATATATTTCCATGCTGCGCCATGCCATATACCGACAACGAAGAAAATCAAAAGGTCGGCAAGACAGATTGGCATTGCCTTTCCCACGGTATTGCCCAGATGCTTTTTACTCCACTTACCGAAGCGGTTCATCTGCTTTGAAAGAGAAAATGGATAGAAAATGTAATCCTTCATCCATGTCCCCAGTGTAATGTGCCACCGTCTCCAGAACTCTCCAATCGATTTTGAAAAGAACGGCTGACGGAAGTTTTCGTCCATGCGGATTCCAAAAATCTCTGCCGTACCGATTACAATATCAATACCGCCGGAAAAATCCGCATACAGCTGTACACAGTACAGTAATACTGCCACTAAATTATACCAGCCGCCATATTCCGTATAATTGCCGAATACCGTTGTAACAAATCCTGCCACACGGTCTGCCAGCACCATTTTCTTAAAACAGCCCCAAAGAATCCGCTGTAATCCAAACTCTGCCGCCTTTAACGAAAAAGAACGTCCTTCATAAAGCTGGTGCGCCAGTCTGTCAAAACGTCCGATTGGACCCTGTAACAGCTGTGGGAAAAAGGATACAAACAGCGCATATTTAAAAATATTCTTTTCGGCACTGTATTTCCCCTGATAAACGTCAATAATATAACTGATGGACTGGAATGTATAAAATGAAATTCCCAGTGGCAGAATGATACTGACCGGTTCAAAATACTGTCCGTGTCCGACCGCCAGCACCAGTGCATCAATATTTTCAATCACGAAATTTAAATATTTTACAACGCCAAGCAGTCCGAAGCACAGCAGAAGCATTGCCACTACGACACGGCGTTTGTTTTTCTTGACCTTTTCTTTATAGGCTTTTTTTGCCGCACGGTCCAATGTTTCCTTATTGGCTGCCAGATAGGCCTTACTGCTTTCATTCATGCGGGTCAACAGGATGCCGCCCGTATAGGTTACAACCGTTGTAAACATCAGGAATACAGATGTCTTAATGCTGAACGTAAAGTAATATAAATAACTTAATACGAGCAGCCATACCCACTGCAGCTTCTTTGGAAGCAGATAGTAAATCAGCACACCCATTGCAAGAAACAGAAAAAAATGAAGTGTTGTAAATGACATTTTTAATATCCCTCCCATTCAAGTCCCGTAGCTTTTGTGTAATCGCTTTTCATCGTCTGATACATTTCATCAAAGGATGCATAAAAATAATCCGATTCCTGAATTTCACCGTCTTGTGCATCTTTTAACAATTTAGCAAACGCCTGTGAATATGTATTGGCAAGCGCACCGCCCATATGGCCTTCAAGATCACCGTAGTGAATATCATCTCTCGGGACAAAACTCATCAGTGCCTTGTTAAAGTCATAATACTTCAGCCCCAATTCATCAAAAGCTTTTTGCAGCGTATCATGTACTTTACCCATGCCGAGTTTCTGCATCGCTGCCGGCGCAATCGGTGACGTCACGCAGATGAGTTCAATTCCGTTTTCCTTACAGTAATCACAAATCCAGCCAAACTGCTCAGATACATTCACGTCGACACCGGCGTTATCACGGCCGACCCACAAATCAATATAATCGGCACCACCCGGTTTACCGCCAAAAGTGTCACGGTAAAAGAAGCCCTTGCCGATATACGGACCGTCTGCGCCTTCAACTTTGCCGTCAACCCCTGCTGCTTCAATAGAATATTCACGGTAAGCTTCTGTCATTTTCATACTGACGTTCTGCTTTACGGAAGACCATGTGCAGTCCCAGCTCAACCGTCTTACCAGAACATTTCTTAAATCAATCGTATCCCAGTTATCTAGCAGATATTCCGTCTTTACCTTTAAATTCGTAATATTCTGACAGATAAACGGTTCCGTAAAATAGCCCTGCGGCTGTTCATCCATCCAGTACTGGTAATCCACATCCATAATTACCGTCTTCACATCATTGCTTTCACACGCATCTTTTAACAGATAGTACGCATCTTTTACCGTTTCCCCCGGAATTGCAAGATTGAGTGTATTGGTTCCCAGTTCTTCATCCAGATATTCCGGATTAATTGCACTTCGTGCATGCGATGCACCCAGTATAATCGTATCATACTGCGTATCTTTTCGGTTCACTTCATGCAGGATAAACCTTACATAACCAGACGGTGCAAAGCAAAAGTCACAAATCCCAAGAATGACCGCCAGTCCCACTAAAAATCCCGCACACCTGATCCATGGCATACTCTTTTTCATTTTCGTTTTAATTCTCCTTTAATAATGACAGCAGCTGTTCTGCTGATTTCTCCCAGCTGTAACGTGCAAGCACCGGTTCTTTTTCCGATACCGGCTGTGCCAGCAGCTTTTCTATGTCAACCCTCGGATTATCCGGCTCTATATAATGCGCCGCCGTACCGAATATTTCCGGCAGGCTTGCCGCATGGGATACAATGACCGGTGTTCCCACGCTCATCGCCTCTAACGGCGGGATTCCAAAGCCCTCATAAAAAGATGGGAAAATAAAAGCTTTTGCTTCCTGCATCAGCGCTTTGATCTCACAATCCGAAACATCTGCAACATATGTCACATTCGGATACTGCGAAAAATCCACGGCGCTGTCCAGTTTCCTGCCCGCCGCCGCAAACTGCGCCTGCGGGTTATTTTCAGCCGCCTTTAAAACCCAGTCAAGATTTTTATTACGGTTGACGGAAGTCAGTGTAAAAAAAAATTTTTTTCTTTTAAGCTGCGGATATTGCTCAAAAATGCGCATATCCGGCGTAACGCCGTTAAAATGCTGCCAGCCGTTGCCAATTACCGCAATCTTTTCGTCCGGCACGCCTAACAGTGCATGAATCCGCTGCTTTGAAAATTCCGATACCGTAACCAGCCTGTCCGCTTTTTTACAAATTCTCTGATAAATCTTTAAAAACCAGTCCCGTTCCTCTTTCGGAAATTCTGTCAGAAACGGATACATTTTTTCAGATTCCGCATAACAGACATCGTGCAGACAGACAATGCCCTTCGGTGCAAGCACCGAAGCTTCATTGCACAGATTGACCGGTATCCTGCCGTGCAGCCGTGCATACGGGCCAAATACCAGCTGTGTCCAAAAGCGTGTCCGTTTTTTGACAATCACACGGATATTTTTATACGCAGGAATTTCCTTTGCATTTGCCGGAACTAAAATGGCAATATCTAATCCTTTACAGATTTTATCCAGACACGCCAACAGCTGATACGCATACCGGTCAATCCCTGTTGTCATTGAATTCAGAAATCTTCCGTCAATCAAATACTTCTTTTTACTTCGCATGCTGCTCCTCTAATTCTTTAAAAAAGCGCTTATATTTTTCCACCATGATATCCCAGGCAAAATTATCACACACATAGTCGTGTCCGTTCTTTGCCATGATATCAGCGATATCCGGGTGATTTAAAATATATTTTACAGTTTCCTGAAAATCATAATAATTGCCGAAATACAGTCCTCCGTTGCAGCAGCTTACAAAATTTTTCGTAACCGCACAGCCTTCGTGTACGAGTACCGGACGTCTGCACAGCCAGCTTTCCATGATCACAAAGGAAAAGCTTTCATTTTTAGAAGGCTGGCAAAGCAGTGCCGCTGCACCGTACGCATCATATTTATCCTGTAAATCCACAAAGCCTAAGTCATAGACATCGTTTTTAATTTCCGTCGGGATTTCAAGCTCCCCGCCGCCGATTAACACCAGCTTTAAGTTATCCTGCTCATTCTGTTTGTAGCGCTTAAAATACTGTACCAGTGTGTCGATATTTTTACCCTTATCTTTACGTCCCGCATACAAAATAAACGGGTCGTTAATATTGTATTTTTTACGGAAACGATCCGCATCATAAGTCAGCTTCGTATCCATGCCCAGCCCCATGACTTCCGTCTTCATGCGGCTCGTATCACACAGATGCTCCGTTAAATCCTGCTCCGGCTGTGCGTTAAAAAGCATCCCCGCCACTTCCGAATAAACGGTACGGAAAGTCTTCATATGTGCATAGCTTTCATCGTGAAAACACGGAATCAGCACCGCCTGTCCGGGACATGCCTGCACACCCCAGTACGTTGTACCAAACATGTAAGGAATAAAAACAAAGCAGCTATACTGCGCTCTGTTCTCACGGATATAGTCATACAAATCCGGGCTGTTAATCATTTCTTTGTGAAACGTATTTTCTTCTTCCAATGTCAGTCCGCTTTTTTGTATCAGCTTTGCATTGACCGCATCAAATGCCGCCGTATTGCGCTTTCTGATTTTAAAACGGCGGATTGGGATTCCGTTCTTGCTCGTATAACTGCCCGGCTTATAAAAATCCTTATTCCAGTCTGCCGTAAATTTTTCCACAGTCGTTGTCAGGATTTCAATATCCATGCCCGCTGCAAATAAATGATCTGTTATGCCCCGCAATGCCGCCTCAGCACCGCCCGGAATATTATCCCCGTACCAAGGCGCCACAAATGCAATTCTTTTCATACTACCTCTGTTTCTGAGCAACATCAGTGTGATTTTTTACACTAATTGCAAACCCTTTCTACAATATCAATAAATCTGTCCGTTATCTTTTCCCATGTATAGTTGGCATCGACATATTTCCTTCCGTTTGCACCCATGCCTGCCGCCGTATCCGGGTGCGTCAGCATGTAGTTTACACACCCTTCAAATTCATAGTAAGACTTATAATACAGTCCGCCGTTACTGCGGACACAGTGACCCTTTAAGACGTCACATCTGCCGTTTACCACAACCGGAACGGAAAGTGTCATCGCCTCCAGTACCACAATGGAAAGACTTTCAAACGGTGACGGCATAATCAGAAACTTCGCCCCGGACATGACATCGAACTTTTCCTGGTCGCTCACAAAGCCAAGGCTTACAATATCGTCACTTTTTGGAATCGGAATAACCGGTTTCCCCATCATGACAAGCTTTAAATCGTTCTGATTTTCCTTTTTATAGCGCAGGAAATAGTCAAATAATTCCTTACAGCCCTTCGCTTCATCAATTCTTCCGGCATAAACCATGTAATTGTCAATACCGTATTTATTTTTACAGAACTGTGAATCAATCGTATCCGGCACTTCCACGCCGCTTCCGCCGTAGCCGTCATTGTTGATAATGCGCTCATTGCGGAATTTGCGTTCCACAAACTTCTTTTCCTCCACGGTCAGATAGAAAAGTGCCTTCGGCATCTGAAACAGTGTATCAAATGTCTTTAAGTAAATCGGCGGCTCATCATGCGCCGTTGAAATTAAGATTGCCTTATCTTTAACAAGCGGCAGTCCCTTAACGGTTGTATAATACAGATAGGTCATAAAAATGAATGCTTCATAATCATCTGCATGGTCTTTGATGTAATCAATCAGTTCCGGTACATGCGGTCCCTGCATTTCAAACCACTGTTCTTCCTGCTCCATGGTATGCTCCGGATTGCCGATGACTTTTCCTGAAAATTTACCGAACCGGTTTAAATCACGCGGCTTGTCCACACCGAAACGTCTGACGGTCACACCGTTAATCACATCCACATCGTTGGTATATTCATTTTTCCATGTTGTATATTCAATCGCTTTGGTTGTCAGCACTTCAATATCGTACTGCTGCTGTAAATGTTCAACAAGCTGTCTGGAAAGCAGCTCCGCGCCGCCGTTTACTTCCAGACCGTAGCGCTGGACAACAAATGCCAGTTTTCTTTTCATGACTTATCCTTTCCGTCCGCCGTTTATAAACGTATCCAGATACGTCTTAAACTGCGCCTCAATTACCTTGTGGTCAAAATCGGCAAGTCTTGCCTGCTGATTTTTGATGATCTGTGTCCGCAGTGCTTCATCGGTCACAACACGATTAATCACACCTGCCGTTTCTACCGGATTTTTATCCTTTAATAAAAATCCGCCCCCGCCGAGCGTACCTGCAATCGCCGAGGAATCGTATGCCACAACCGGCACATCAAAATACATCGCTTCTACAAGCGGCACGCAGAAGCCCTCATGCTCGCTCTGGCATAAAAAGACGTCTGCAATTTTATAATATGCGAGAATTTCATCAAATTTAATATGTCCCGGAAATACCACATCTTCCAGTTCCAGTGCGTTGATATAACTTTTTAAGCGGTGGTAATACCGCTCCATGCCGTTATGTCCGCCTACCAGTATCAGGCGGGATTTCGGGTTATAAAACTTTTTATAGTCGTAAAATGCACGGATAACATCCTCCTGATGCTTATTCGGTGCAATTCTTCCCGTAAAAATAAGATTGGTATAACCGTCACTGTAGCGGTCAATAACCTGCTGTGACGGTGTCTTTGCGTAATCATCAAACGGTATCAGGATCGGCAGGACATCAATCGGACAGGTGTATCCCATACGGATTAAATCCTGTTTGTTGTATTCTGACACGGCAAGGCAGTAATCCACCTTATCGGCAAGATAAGAGGCACCTTCTAATCCGTTCTGGCACAGCTGCGCCGCCTTGACACTGTATTCTTCAAAAAACTGCGGCGGCGTAATATTGTGATACACCATCACTTTTCTGCAGTGCATCTGTGCCAGCCGGTAATTTAACTTTGTTCCGGTAGATAAGTGATATAAAATAATATCCTTTTCATTCAGCCTCGGCAGCTTTTCCACAAACTTTGCACTGCCCTTTGGCAGGCGCGCATCAATGCTTTCTGCAAAGATTTCGGTTTTATATCCCATTTTCTGAATCACTTTTTCCAACGCAAGGGCATCATTGCTGACTGCGTCCCCAAATGCAAGCGTCGGAAGGAGCTGATAGATTTTCACGGTAAATCCTCCTAATCCTCATTCTTAAGCATTTACGCCTGATTCTTTTTTAATTCTTCTTCGAGTTCACGGATACGGCGCTCGCACTTGTAAATCTTCTTCTCAAGTTCCTCAATACGCGCATCATCATCATTATATCTGCGGACCGTCTGTGCCACAACCTTTGTTGTCAGTTCATTAAAACGGTTCTGGTCGTCTACAAGCGGTTCCACATAGAAGCATACCATCTTACGGATTACCTTTTTGACAAAGGTAATGAGTTTGCCTACCCCTTTACGTGTCGATGAAATGTCACGGTATGCAAGCACGGTTCTGCTCTCATCCATCATAGAAATATCGTCTAAGTAATCCTTCAGGTCAAACGGCACTTCCGTACCGCCTACCAGACAGGCAATATCGCTAAACGGAATTTCATTGTCTGCATATCCCTTTGCACGGATTTCCGCACGGATTTCCTGCATAATATCCTCAATATTAATCTGTTCCTGTTCCATTGTTCTCTCCTCTATCCTTAAATCTCAAGTTCCCATGAATGCGCGATTCTTGCGACACCCACGTCCGTCATATTCGATACCACTTCAAATTTGAGGGCTTCTTTATAGTAATCCACCGGATTGCCTTCTCCGTATTCAATCGTAATATCCAGCCAGTACTGTCCCGGAATGAGATTGAGTTCCGGCATGGTAATGACAAACCTGCCATCCTTATCAATATCAAAATTGTCTACGCGGTCAATACGGGTATTGGTTCCGTAAACCCAGAGTCCGTCACTTCTGAAAATACCGTAGCCAAACACGGCATCTGTTACCTTCTTTTCTACATGATAGCTTAAATCCAGCACCATTTTTTCACCGGTACGGAACGTCGTCTGCTCTTTTCCGTCGGCATCTAACATCTTAATCTGCGTAAACTTGGCATCTTCCGAACCGTAGCGCTTGATTTTTGCCTTGCGCTTTTTTTCTTCTTCTGCCTGCATATTCTGTAATTCCAGCTTCTGAAGGCGTAACCGTTCTTTTTCCTGCTGGTCGATTCTCTGGGTATTCATATAATCCAGATATTCCAGATGGACTTCCTTTGGTCTTCCTTCCATTGCAATTTTACCTTCGCATATCCAGATTGAACGGTCACAAATCTGCTCAATCTGTCCGAGAGAATGGGATACAATCACAATCGTTGTGCCGCTCGCCTTGATTTCTCTTAATTTATTAAAACACTTTGCCTGGAAATTAGCATCCCCTACGGCAAGGATTTCATCAATCAGCAGAATATCCGCATCGACATTAATCGCAACAGAAAATGCCAGTCGTGTATACATCCCGGAGGAATAGGTTCTGACCGGATTATCGATAAATTCCTCCAGCTCAGAAAATGCGATGATTTCCTCTAGACGCTCATCAATTTCTTTCTTTGTCAGTCCGAAAATTGCCGCATTGGTGTAAATGTTTTCCCTGCCGCTCATATCCGGATGGAAACCGGCACCCAGTTCGATTAAGCTTGATACCCGTCCGCACATTTCGATTTCACCGGAGTTCGGATAGATAATCCTTGTAAGCATTTTTAAGGTTGTACTCTTTCCACAACCGTTTTTACCGACAAGTCCGATGGCTTCGCCTTTTTTGACCTCAAAACTGATATGGTCTAAAACCACACGGTTTTCGTAGCGGTTGCGCTTCCAGAACAACAGTTTTTCCTTTAATTCCGTTCCTTTATCATAATACACTTTAAAGGTCTTGGTAACGTCCCTTACCTCGATTGCATTTTCCTCATTTTTCATATCCAAAAACAGCCTTTCTCTATTAGAAATTCTCTGCAAAGCCCTTTTGCAGCTTCTTAAATAACAATTCGCCTACAATAATAAATACAATACCGATAAATAGTGCAAGCAGTAAAGATGACATCTGCGGCACATTGCCGTAGTATAAAATATCACGATAAATTTCTATCACCGGTGTCATCGGATTGAGTCTGAAAATCGGCATTGCCCAGTCCGGAACCATATCGCTTCCGTACATCACCGGTGTCATATACTGTAGCGCCATCACTAAAATACCGAGAATATACTGTAAATCACGCAGATACACGGTCAGGGATGCAACAATTAATGCAATGCCAAGACACAGTATGTATTCTACAATCATAACGACCGGAAGGCAGGCAAGTCCCAGAAACTGCACTTTTCTTCCGCTGACAAGCAGTGCCGCAAAAATGACAATAAATGTTAAAAGCATATTGACAAAGCCGCTCGTTACCGTTGCAATCGGCAGTACCTCACGCGGGAAATAGATTTTTTTGACCATATCCTTTTCCCTTAAAATGCTCGTTGAACCGTCCTGTACGCTGGAAGCAAAAAACATCCATGGAACAAGTGCCACAAATAAGAACATATAATACTGTTCATAGCCTGCTTTCATGATAACCGAAAACACAAGGGTAAACACGACAAGCTGTAATAACGGATTGATAAATGTCCACAAAAATCCCAATACAGAGCCTTTATATCTGCCACGTAAATCTTTTTTGACAAGACTGAAAATCATTTCCCTGTATTCATATAATTCTCTTAACTGCTTCACTTTCTTTCCTCCAATATTTTTCCCAGTCTGTCCTCTAACAGACTGACAGAATGCTGCATTTTGGTCTTTTCCCGGATATATGCCCCTGCCGCCGCTTTTTTCTGCTCATAAAATGCAGAATCTTCACAAAGCCGCTTCATATAAGCCGCCGCCTGTGCCACATCGGCTTCCGCCCAGTGATACCCCTTTTTAAACGGCGGGATATCCTGTTCTATTGCCGTTTTTTTGTAATCCACCATACAGGCAGATTCCCGGTTCATAAATTCCGTATTGGCAGACCAGTTTGTTGCAATGACCGGCGTGCCAAGCAGCATCGCCTCTGCCATGACCAGCCCGAAGCCCTCTGCCCGGTGTAAGGATACAAAAACATCCACACATGCCGTCAGGCTGTTGACTGCCGTTTTAGACAGCGTTTCGCATATAAAATATATATTATCATATCCGTCAAGTTTTGTGCGGATATTCTCAATATCTTTTTCGCTTTGTTCCGAGCGGTTCATTTTAATGACCAGCCCGACCTGTTTATTTTCCCGGTCAAATGCCTGTTTAAAGGCTTCAATCGCACCCAGCGGATTTTTTCGTACCATGCCGCTTCCGCTGTCATACATCATCAGAAATAAAAAGCGGTCTTTTGGCAGATGAAAATAATCCCTGTCATATGCCGCGTCTGCCGGTGCCGTAACGCTGTAGGGCAGGGTATAAACCGGTTTGTTTGTATATTTTCTTAAGTTTTGCGAAATAAACTCGGACGGTGTCCACACTTCATCGAGCAGATGAAATGCCGGAAGCCACTCCTTTGGAAACTCCTCTAATTCCCACAGCCAGTATCCGATATTGTAGCGCGTATCCCACTGATTCTTACCTACGTCCATAAAGGCAAGCGGCAGTTCGCTCGGATTAACGTGAATCAGATTGATATTATACGGACCGGTCTGCGTAATTTTACCGTCAAAAGCTTCGTTGGTTCTGCTGCCCCCCGGCGGCACAAAATAATCATACACTGTATAATCCCATGTGCTGTTTTCTAAAATTTCAGCGACCAGGCGCATACTCTGTCCCAATCCCGTATCGCTTTTGATGCTGCCAATCAGGTTGATGCCCTTTTTGTGTGCCTGTGGCTCAAATGGTGTAATCTCTGTTTTTTCAAGGTCTTTTGCACCTTTTTCGATGACTTTTGCTTTAACTGCACTCAGCATTTTCTGCGGTATCAGCTTTACCAGCACCGGACGCAGGGCTTCCGCCATGTTTAATGCTGCTTTTGAAAGACTCATAAACGGTTCAACCTTTCTGTATCGTTAAAATAAAATCCCGGACGATTCTGCCAAGCTTCTCCGGTGCATATTTTGCAATAATCTCTTTATAGGCTTCTTCATCGACATTGCTGTTAAAATGCAGCATTTTTTCTGCCAGATTGTCAATCTGGTGCTGTTCGGTGCCGTTTAAATCAAAACGGTCTCCATGCTGTCCGATAATTTCATCATAAATATCGAGATTGCCCACAATCATCGGCTTTCCAAACTTCATGACTTCAATTAACGGCATGCCAAAGCCCTCCGCCTTAGACGGAAATACAAAGCAGGAGCAGTCTGCAAACAGCTGATGTTTTTTATCATGGGTCACATAATCCAGATACGTAATGCCCTTTGTCTGTGCCATGGTTTCCTTTAACAGACTGTCAATATCGTCTTCCTGCATTTTCCCTGCAAGAATCAGCTCCTTTGTGCCGCCAAGCTCCCGGTATCTGCGGTAGCCCTTTAATAAGAGATCCACGCCTTTGCGCTTTTCCATATTGCCTACATATAAAAAGTAACCTTTATCCGTTGTTTCCCATGTGTCCTTTAACGGATTGGCAATGATGTAGGCATTGCAGTTTGCAATTTTTCGTGCCGCCGGAAAAAGCTTTTCTGTTGTCTTTTTCGTCTGTATTGAATTGTACAGAATCATATCCGTATTTCTTAATGTCTTTGCAAGATTATGTTTAAAATACAGGCTGTAAACAATGCCAAAATATTCGACATATTCAATCGGAAACATATCATGAATTGTAATCATGGTTTTAAAATTTCCTTTTAAGCGGATTGGGATAATGGTATTGACCTCCCAGAATAAATCCGGCTGAATTTCATTTAACTGTTTCTGAATAAATGAAAAGTAGGAATACACGCCCGCACTGCGGTATACGGCTTTCCCCTGTGTAATTACGGGGATTCCCTTTTCCATAAAATATCGGATGTACTCGCTTTCTGCCACATCGGAAAGCAGTACAAACTCAAATTCCCGGTATTTCATCAGAACCTTTAAGAAATCATTCAGATACATCCCCACACCACTAGGTCTGCTGCCTAATGTACGGGCATCTACTGCAATCTTCATATTCTATCCATTCTGCCGTCTGTGCGGCTTTTTTATCGTTGTTTTTATGATAACCGTTTTCGGTGTGTTTATTCTCCAGCTGTAACTTTTTATCAAACAGTATCACTATACTCGTTTTACACTATTTTGTCAAAGCTTCCATCATAATCCGTGCGGATTTTTCCCACGAATACCGGGATAATACCGTTTCCGGTGCTTCCCTGCCGCCTTGTTTTAACAGTTGTTCAATGCTGATGTCCGCATTGTCACAGTCCACGTAATATGCCGCATTTCCGTAAATCTCATGCAGCACCGGAATATCGCCAAGCACCACCGGCGCCCCCATGCACAACGCTTCCATCGGTGGTATGCCAAAGCCTTCATACGTAGAAGGAAATAAAAACGCCCGGCAGTATTGCATCAGCGCCCGCGCTTCGCTGTCGGACACATAGCCCGTGCAGATGACATTATCCAGTTTTTCCACCCCGGAATCATCGCCCAGCGGTTTTCCCGAAAGCACATAGATTTTATCCGGATTTCCTGCGGCATTTTTTAAAATCCATGACAGATTTTTATTCGGTGCAAGCGATGCCAGATAATAGTAATACGCCCCTTTCGTAAGCTTAGGATACTTCTGGAAAATGGTTTCATCCGTATCTTTACGGTCCATATGCTGCCAGCCGTTCCCTGCCACATAAATCTGTCCTGCATGCACCCTGTACTGCTCTAAAATTTCTTTTTTGGACGTCTCACTGACCGTCACAATGATATCTGCCTTATGAAATGCGTGTGTATACATCCATTTACGGTATAAAATTTCATGCCATGCACCCGGCTCTTTAAAATATTCCGGGTGTGTCTTAAAGACAATATCGTGGACACAGACCAGCCCGCCCTTTGAAAACAGCGGCACGGTATTGCACAGGCAGATTCCCTTTGCCTTCTCTTTTTTTAAAAAACGTGCAAAACAGACCTGCTCCCACACTTTTACACGCCTGCTTTTTCCCGCACAGCGTACTTCAATATTTGAAAATTCCCGGCGGATTTCCTCAATGCGCGGTGTTTCAGGCAGCACCAGCACCAGCCGCAGGCACTCCTTATATGCCGGAGCCATTTTATTCATCTGCTTTAGAATCTCCGCGGCATACCGCTGTACGCCCAGTGCGGGTTCCAGCAGAAAGCTGCCATTGATTGCATAATACTGTCCCATAAATTTTTAATTCCTTGTTTCTAGTTTTCTTTTGGGTGATATGTCGGCGCCACTTTTTGTATCAGTGTGCGGATATCTCCCGTTTCTGCATAAGCTTCTTCTTTTAATTCTTCCAGATGCTCAAAGAAATGTTCTTTGTCAAATTCAATCGGCTTGCCGATATGAATCAGCTTATTGGCGGTATCCTGCAGACCTTCTTCTTTCATCAGCAGTTCTTCATAGAGCTTTTCACCCGGACGCAGTCCCGTATACTTAATCTCCATGTTGACGCCTAACGTATAGCCGGATAATCGGATCAGGTTCTTTGCCAGATCATCGATTTTGACCGGCTCTCCCATATCCAGAATAAAAATCTCTCCGCCCTTTGCGTAAGCGCCCGCCTGTAAAACAAGCGAAACCGCCTCCGGTATTGTCATAAAATAACGGATAATGTTCGGGTCTGTGACCGTTACCGGACCGCCCGCTTCAATCTGCTTTTTAAACAGCGGAATGACCGAACCGTTGCTTCCGAGTACATTGCCGAAACGCACGGCTACAAAATCCGTCTGTGAACGCTCGTTGTACGACTGGATAATCATTTCACAGATTCTCTTGGTTGCCCCCATGACATTGGTCGGGTTGACCGCCTTATCCGTAGAAATCATTACAAACTTGCCGACACCGTACTTGTCCGCCATTTTCGCAACATTCCATGTACCGACAACATTATTCTTAACGGCTTCATTCGGACTGTCTTCCATCAGCGGTACATGCTTATGTGCCGCCGCATGATATACAATTTCCGGACGGTACTGTGCAAAAACGCTTTCCAGACGGGAAATATTCCGGATAGAACCAATCAGTGTTACCACATTGGCATCCGGGTAGGTCATCTTTAATTCCTGCTGGATTTCATATGCATTATTTTCATAAATATCAAATATAATCAGGCACTTCGGCTTGTGGCTTACAAGCTGTCTGCAAAGCTCCGAACCGATAGACCCGCCGCCGCCGGTGACAAGTATTGTCTTATCTTTAACATACCCCATAATGGAATCCAGATCGACTTCAATCGGATCACGGCCGAGCAGATCCAAAACATCAACGCTCCGGATAGAATTGACGTTAATTTCGCCATCTACCATCTGGTAAACGCCCGGCAGAATCTTTAAATTACAGTCGGTTTCTTTGCAGATATTTAAAATGTTGCGCTTGTCTTCCATGGATGCAGACGGAATCGCAAAAATAATTTCATCAATGTCATAGACCTTTGCAACTTCTTTAATTTTATTTCTTGTGCCGACAACCTTGACGCCGCGGATATATTTTCCGACCTTCTGTGTATCGTCATCAATAATACAGACCACCTTGGAGTTGTCCATATAACGCGAATTCTGGATTTCACGCATTAATACATTGGTTGCCTCACCCGCACCGATAATCATAATCCGCACCTGTTCTGCGGTGTGGCGGTAATTCTGCAAGACGGTACGTATCATGCGGTACATAAAACGGCTGGCACTCATTGCAACGATTAAAAATACCCCGGATGTAAAATAACAGCTTCTCGGAAGCATCCAGCCCATGTATGCCGTTACACAGATATGGGCAAATTCCGTTACAATACAGGCCTCCACAATTTTATAAAGTTCCGCAATGCTGGCATACTGCCATAAACTGTGATACATTCTGAAACACCAGAATATAATAATGGCAACAATCGTAAAAGGAATCATGTTTTTCTGATACTTGAGCAGATATTCCTCCGGGATTGCCGAAATGCTGATTTCAAAACGCATCAGCAGCGATAAAAATACACATCCGTTTACTAACAGGATATCCGTAATAATCAGGCATATTCTTCTGACGAGAAGCTGTATCCTGTCTTTTCTAGTTTCTTCCATTTTTTATTCCTTTCACCCAAAAAGGCATTTTTATCAATCCTATGACCGTTCCGGTTCCATAACTGACATGCAGCATTAAAAATAGAAACGGAAGTGCCAGACAGGTTTTATTTCGTATTTCCGGTGCACCAATCACCGCCGCCAGCGCCATAATGACCGCCAGCAGTCCGTACAGCACCCACATCAGCCCCGTAAGCCCCGCTATAACTTTGAAAATCACCAGCGCCGCCCCGCTAAGTGCCGTTATGCTGCCTGCAATGGCAAAGCCTGTACAAAAAAGTACCGACAGGATAATTGCCATCACAAAGGCAAACGGCACAAAATGATACAGGGAAAGGCACGGTGCACACACACCGGTTGTCAGTCCGATCCAGTAGCCGTTGGCATATTTCTGCTTTAACATTTTTCCTAAATCCGGACGGATATGCTGATAGGAAATAATCTCCGGGTCAAAGCACAGCTTAAAGCCCGCCTTTCTCATACGATAGTGGATTTCATTGTCTTCGGTTCTTGCAAGCCGCTCATCAAATCCGCCGATGGTTTCAAATACCTTCCTGCGGTACGCTGCGTGAAACATGGATTTCACATAGCTTTTGCCGGGATTGTTGCGGTACGGTGCAATACTCGAACCAAACATGGAGCTTTCTGCCAGAAGCAATGTATTGCGAAACGGTGTCGGCTGTTCGATAATGTTCGGTCTTTGTCCACCGCACACATCTTCCCCGCTCTCTAACACCGCCACATTTTTCGTAACAAAGTCTTTCGGAATGGATGCATGCGCATCAACCTTTAAAATGGCTTCTCCGCGGTAGGCTTTCAGGGCAACATTCCAGCCGCACGGCAGTGTCCGCTTTGGATTGTCAAGCACGCTTACGCTTACAAATCCCATATCGGGCTGTGTTGTATTCTGTGCTGCGAATTCCTGCATGATTTTCTTCGTGTGGTCTGACGATGCAGAATCGACCAGCACCACTTCCATGCTGCCGTGTGCATAATCCTGCGCCGCAATATCCTTTAAAATCGCAGGCAGTGTCTGTTCTTCATTATACGCAATCACACATATCGTAATAAACATAACTTTCCTCATTCTAAACAACTTCGGCTGCAAAAATCCGATATTTGCTTTTCCTTAATGAATCACCGATACAAAGGTGTTCCATAGTACACTCATATCCGATTTCAGTCCGAATTTTTTCAGGCTTTCCAGATTATATCTCATTTTTGCCGGAAGCACTTCTTCTATATAAACCTTATCTGCGTCTTCTGCATTTGAAAGAAGCCTTTCCTCATCTTTATACGCAATGCTTGTCCTTGAAGTCAGTCCTGCAGGAAGCAGAAGTGTCGCATACATCTCCGGCGTATAGGCATCCACGTATTTTAAAACCTCCGGTCTTGTGCCGACCAGTGTCATATCACCCGCTAAAATGTTAAACAGCTGCGGAAATTCATCAATTCTTAATTTACGAAGCCACCTTCCGACACGCGTAATACGCGCATCATTGCTGACTGTCACCTGCGTACCCATGCGGCTTGCATTGTTGACCATGGTACGGAATTTATATATCCTAAAAATCCTTCCGTACTGGGTTACACGCTCCTGCCTGAAAAATACAGGTCCCGGAGAATCCAGCTTTATCAACACCGCGACAATAAGCATCGGCAGTGCAAGTACGGCAAACATAATGGAAGCCACAATCACATCAAGTATTCGTTTTGCCCTAAACCACGCGCTGCGTTTTACCAGGATGTTGTAATATTTCCGGACCTCTTTTGTCCGCATTTTATCGGGAAGGTTTGTCCACTCTCTTAATTCCATAATCTGTTCCTATTCCGGGCGCCATTTACTGTGAACGGCTGCTGCCACCATTTATTATTTTACAAGGCTGCAAAATGTGTCAATCACATAATCTGCCTGTTCATCCGTCAGGCAGGTATGCAGCGGCAGTGTAATCTCGTTGTGATACATTTCATAGGCATTCGGAAAATCTTCGATATGAAATCCCAGATTTTTATATGCCGTATGCATTGGCAGCGGCTTGAAGTGGACATTGCATGCCACACCGTTTTCCGCCATCCTGGTAATAATATCGTTGCGGTATTCTTCACCTTTTCCTGTAAGGCGCACAAGATAGAGATGTCCGCTTGAAGTTACCGTATCGTCAAAATGGGTAAGTGCCTCTGCCGGAAGCTTTGCAAGCCCTTTATTATACCGCTCTATAATCTCTTTCCTTCTTGCAAGAAGCTTCGGATAGCGCGCAAACTGCACCAGTCCGACAGCCGCCATAATATCCGTCATGTTACATTTATAATACGTTCCTATAATATCATATTCCCATGCACCCAGCTTTGTCTTTGCCAGTGCATCCTTGGACTGTCCGTGCAGGGAAAGCAGCATCAATCTGTGATACAGTTCTTCGTTATCCACGCCCGGAATATCGCGCCATACAAGCCCGCCGCCCTCTGCGGTCGTTAAGTTCTTTACGGCATGAAATGAAAAGCTTGTAAAATCCGCACATTCGCCGCTCATTTTTCCGTTCCTTTTCGCACCGAAGCCATGTGCCGAATCTGCCAGAATCAAAATGCGTCCCAGTGCTTCCTGTAACGGCGATGCCGGGTGAAACAGTGCTTTTTTACGCTCTGCAAGCGCGCGGATTCTGTCATAATCCACCATAACACCCGCAATATCTACCGGAATAATGGCTTTTGTCTTTTCCGTCACTGCCTGTTCTAACGCATCATAATCCAAATGGAAACTGCCCGGCGCGCAGTCAACCAGCTTAAGCGTTGCCCCCACATGGCAGACAACGCTTGCTGATGCTGTATAAGTATATGCCGGAACAATGACTTCATCGCCCTCTCCGATTCCAAACAGCCGCAGTGTCATTTCAAGACAGGCGGTTGCCGAATTCATGCACACTGCCTTTTGTGTATGGCAGTATGCCGCAATCTCTTTTTCGAACTGTTTTGTCTTTGGTCCTGTTGTAATCCATCCTGACCGCATCACTTCTGCCACTGCCTGAATTTCTTCTTCTGTAATATCCGGAGGTGAAAACGGTATGTTTAATTTCTTCGTCATAGTTCCTCACAATCTGCCGTCTGACGGCGTTGTATCCGTTTTATACTAGCTTATCCGTACAAAACCGGTTTATTCATTAATTTATCCTGTATTCTTCTATGCAAAACGGCGGCTACTGCGTATCACTGCCTTCCTCCATATCCGGGAACGCATACGTTAAGTTTCCTGCTGCATTGGCAATGGCAACCGTATAGCTGACCGTCTTATATCCGCTCTTGGATAACGTAATCGTCTTACTTCCATAGGATTTATGGAATGAGCATGGCACAAGTCCGATGTAAACACTGTCTACATACAGTGCCGCCCCTTCCGGCGCCGTAATATTTACGGTATAGCCCGAAGTTAAATCCGCTGCTGTCGTTGCTTTATTCGCTGCCGTTGTCGCCGTCTTAGTTGAACTTGCGGCTGTCGTCGTTGCCGATGATGCCGTCATGTCAATCACAACCGTCTGATATGCCTGGCTGACTGCAACCGTTTCAACATACTGCTCGTAGCCGTTTGCGGACAATACCACGCGGTGTTTTCCGTAGGCTAAGGAAACAGGCTGTGAATAATCCGTTTCTACGCCGTCAATCGTCATCACCGCATTTGCCGGTGTAATCGAGAAGTTCACAGCTCCCCGCTGGGTCGCTTTTGTTGTAAATTCACTAAAATCCACTGTCACGGAAGCATCTCTTGCCACTGTCACGGTCTTTGTTCCCGTCAGGCTTCCCTTTTGCAGCTCAACTGTATAAGTTCCTTCCTGTGTTGTTGTAAGCATTCCGCTTGTCACTTCAAATAACTGCTTTGTTCCGATACTTGCATAGCCGCCGATAAATGCATCTACACCCTGAAAGGTAATGTATCCGTGCCCCTTATCAACTGTAATTGAATAAACGGTATCTCCCACACCGCGCAGTGTCACTTCGTCCTGTGCAACAATCTGTGCAATATTAATCTTATTGGCATTTGACAGCACTGCCGCATAGGAAGCGTAAACATAAGAGCTGCCTGCCTGCTTCACTCTCCTTGCACTTTCATCAAACTCAACACCGGTCAGGCTGTTCTTTTCCCATGCATCTGATGAGCCGTGAATCTCAGTCGCTTTTCCGCTCTTATTGCAGGTCACATCATAAATCTGACCCAGCTGCGTCCCTGTTGCCGCAATAATTTTTCCGTATTTGTCCTGAATATCCGTACCACCCGTATACGCTACTTCATATTCTGTTCCTGTGTCTATATCCACAAAGTGCATAATCAGATCGTCTGTATTGACGTACGTAAGCACTCCTGTTAAATCAATCTGGTTGGCTTTCTTCGTTTCCATTTCCGTTACTGCCTTTGTCGGTGCCGGCAGAATAGAACTGCCCGGAATCAGTGTCTTATTGCTGCTCTGCTTTCCGCAGCCGGACAATAAAAGCGCCGGAAGCAGGAAAACCGCAAATATTTTTTTTATCGTTTTTTTATTATTCATAAATATCTGTACCCCAATATTCTTTTCAACTGTCATGGGCAATTCTATCACAAGCGGACGGTATATGCAATTATTGCCATCATTTTTTCATATTTTTACAAAAGCGTTTCTAAAAATTTTTGTCTTTTTTCATTCTGCTGCACGACTTTTTCCAGTTTTTCTTTGGTTTTTGGCGGAATCCATGCCTTATTGGAATTAAAATAGTAATTCATGACTTTCCAGAATTTTTCCGGAAATGCAAACAGTGCCGCAAGCAGCGCCCGCTCGGTATCGCTGACCGGCTTGATTTTGTCGTATTCTTCCATCATCTTATAGGCTGTCTGGATATCCCAGTCGTATTTTTCAAGAATTTTACGCATGAACTGATACAAATCACTAATCTGACATTCATTTTTATACTTATCAAAATTAGTAACCGCAGTATTTCCGTTAGAAAATATAATATTGTGATAATTATAGCTGCCATGACATAGCTCACCTGTTTTTTTCGCATAAGAAAGACGCTCCTGAAATTGTGGTCCTGCAAGCAGCTGTACTGCTTTTTCCGCCTCCGAAAAAAAGCTTCCTATATTCTTATATGCAAGCTGCTCAAATTCGGACTTCTTTTTTTTATTTTTCAGGTAATTTCCCGTGAGTTTCAGCTCTTTCATATGGCGTGTATACATCAGGCGCAGCTGGGTTTCTCCTCCCGCTTCAATGCCTGACAAAGCTTTGGCTTTCACATCCTTTTCATTTTGTTCTTCTGTGGTACCGGAAAACTCTCCTGCAACCTCTAAAAGCACAAGGTGCAGCTGTGCCAATGTCTGCACCGCCCTGCACAAATCCTTTAAATCCCGCACATTACACTCTTTTCCTTCATACCAGTCTTTGACATAAAACCGTCTGCCGTCTTCATCCGGTGTCAGAATCTCCCCACTACTGTTTTGCACATAGGTATCCACCCACAAAAATCCGCTGTCCGCAACACGTCTTGTAATGTCGTTTTCACGCTCATAATATTTATCACTTTTTACACATTCCAGAAATAATTTCACACCGCGGTCCGTATTTAAAATCATACCGCCGCGCCCCCGCAGTACGCGGTTCACTTCAAAATCATACTGTTTCAACACCTCTAGCGATTTCTCATTCATACCATTCCCCACATTCCTGAGCGACCTTGTCGCGAAGATGCGATGAGAAATTCGCGCAGGCGATTTCTCATCTGCAATCATGGCTATTTGTTTTCGCTCAGAAACAAATAGCCGTTTGAAGAAGCTCTGATTTAAGGCTTCTTCAAACTCCGTAGGCATTTTAATGCCGGAGGAACCGCGAGCCATATCTTATTTGGCTCTGCGATAATAACACTTTGCGGCGCCTGCGGCACAAAGTGTCGTGCGAAAATCTTTGATTTATGGATTTTCGCACTTCCCAACTTATCATATGAGGGGTAATGGTAAAAAATGAACACATTTTTAGAGGTCTAAATGTTCTATCATGGCAACCAGCGTTTCCTTCTCATTGAGCTTTGGATTTTCAAGCACAATATGGAGCAGGTCCTTTAACGTCTTTCCAATCTGCGTTCCGGTAAGTCCGTATTCCATAAGGTCATTTCCCGTAATATCCAGGTCTTTGATAGAAATGCAGTCGCCGCGCTTTATAATGTCTTCATACATCCGCTCTACGGTTTCCAGATGCCTGCGCTTTGTCGTCATGCCAATGCCGACCAGCTCCTCTGTCGTATCTAACAGCGCATGTTGATGTGCAAAAATGAGCGGCATCATCTCTTTTCCATATGTATAAGTTGCCTCACGCACCGCCGGTTCATTTTCCTCTATAGACTTCTGTGTATACAACAGAAGCTTTGATACCGTATTGACCGTGTAATTATCCAGTTTCAGCCGCTTTAACGCCTCTTTTGCCGTATCCGGTCCGGCATGGTAAAACAGCGCCGCATAGCGCAGTACCGACGTATTTTTAGCATGTGTAAGAAGCTTTAACGTCGGATTTTTAAATTTTCCGGACAAAATAACATCCGCCTGCGGCAATACATCACAAAACAGTCCTGTTTCCTGATAAAACCGCACGTAATCCGGGTGTGCGGACAAAAGAGTCTTTACCAGTTCCACCTGTATCCGCTCCATGCTGACTTTTTCAAGTGTCGGTGCCAGTTCTTCTACAGCACGGTATGTTTCTTCTTCAATTTCAAAACCAAGCTGTGCCGAAAAACGGATTGCACGCATCATGCGCAGTGCATCTTCGCCAAAACGCTCTTTGGGATTGCCGACACAACGGATAACTTTCCTCTGCATATCCTCTATGCCTTCAAATACATCTACCAGCCCCTGCTGTTCATTATATGCCATGGCATTAATCGTAAAATCCCTGCGCTTTAAATCTTCAACCAGATTTGAAGAAAATTCCACGGATTCCGGGTGTCTGCCATCTAAATAAGCGCCGTCAATCCGGTAGGTTGTCACTTCAAATCCCTCTTTTCCCATCATGACCGTTACCGTACCGTGTTCAATACCCGTATCTATCGTCCTTGGAAAAATTGCCTTGACTTCCTGCGGCTTTGCCGATGTGGTAATGTCCCAGTCATCCGGCGTTCTGCCAAGCAGACTGTCCCTTACACAGCCGCCAACCGCATATGCCTCAAATCCGTGTTTCTGAATCTGTTCTATTATCTGCCGCACTTTTTCCGGCAGTTCCAGCCTGATTTCATTTTTTTCCTGTTGTTCCATTCCTGCTCCCATTTCAATTCCACTTTTCATTTTTGTTTCTGTCTGTCACCGTAATTTTTGAAAATAAATAAAATTATCCGCCTTATACAAGCCATTATGCTGCGTTGCGCCCATAATCACCCGTACAAGACGGATTTATTTAACGTATTTCAACTCTTAGTATGCTTTACCCCAGTAAACCATTTTCTTTGCAGGTCTGCCACAGCATACACATACATCGGAAAGGTGTTCCTGTTCAAATGGCATACATCTTGAAGTTGCCGTTGTTTCTTCTTTAATTTTATCTTCACATGCCTGGTCACCACACCACATTGCCTTTACAAAGCCCGGCTTATTGGCAACAACATCTTTAAATTCGTCGTAATTTGTCGCAACATAGGTATGTGCTTCACGATGTGTTCTTGCACGCTCTAACATTTCAGTCTGCATCTTGTCTAAAATATTCTTGATTTCTTCTGCAAGTGATTCAATTGCAACCGTTGTCTTTTCTCTGGTATCACGTCTTACGATAATTGCCTGTCCGGCTTCAATATCACGCGGTCCCATTTCAACTCTGACTGGAATACCTCTCATTTCCTGTTCTGAGAACTTCCAGCCCGGCTTCTTGTCGGTGTCGTCTACTTTGACACGCAGACCCGCCTTTACAAGGGCTTCCTTCACTTCATATGCCTTATTAAGAACGCCGTCCTTATTCTGCATAATCGGAATCACGTCAACCTGTACCGGCGCAATCTTTGGCGGAAGCACCAGTCCCGAATCATCGCCGTGTACCATAATCAGCGCACCGATTAATCGTGTTGTCATACCCCATGAAGTCTGATGTACATACTTTAACTTATTGTCTTTGTCTGTATACTGTATACCAAATGCCTTGGCAAATCCGTCACCGAAGTTATGGCTTGTACCGGACTGTAATGCCTTACCGTCATGCATTAATGCTTCAATTGTATACGTTGCTTCTGCACCTGCAAATTTTTCTTTATCCGTCTTACGTCCCTTTACAACCGGAATAGCAAGCACCTGTTCACAGAAATCCGCATAAACATTTAACATCTGCTGTGTTCTTGCCTCAGCTTCTTCTGCTGTCGCATGTGCTGTGTGGCCTTCCTGCCATAAGAATTCCCTTGAACGAAGGAACGGTCTTGTTTCCTTTTCCCATCTTACAACAGAACACCACTGGTTGTATACCTTTGGCAAATCTCTGTAAGACTGGATTTCATCTTTATAAAAATCGCAAAACAGTGTTTCGGAAGTCGGTCTGACACACAGTCTTTCCTGAAGCGGATTTAAGCCGCCGTATGTTACCCATGCAACTTCCGGTGCAAAGCCTTCTACATGGTCTTTTTCACGCTCTAACAGGCTTTCCGGAATGAACATCGGCATATATACATTTTCAACGCCTGTTTCCTTAAATCTTCTGTCCAGTTCCTTCTGGATATTTTCCCAGATTGCATAACCTGCCGGTTTAAAAATCATGCAGCCCTTGACACTGGAATATCCCATCAGTTCTGCTTTTTTTACAACATCTGTATACCACTGGGCAAAGTCCACATCCATGGATGTAATTGCCTCAACTAACTTCTTCTCTTCAGCCATGATTCTCCTCCATTTTCCTCGCAATCGCTAGATAGCTTCAAGTGTACCACGTTCCCCCCGCATTTTCAAGAACACTTGCAAAATATCTTATGAGTGCTTTCATCATACAGTATGACAACGGTCCTAAAATAAATCCCAAAATTCCATACACCATAATGCCCGTAAATATGACCATCAGCATTGTAAAAGGTGCAATGCCCAGCCGGTCGCCCATACATTTTGACTCCATGATTTCGCGGACAAAATACGTCATCACATACACGGACAGCAGTACCGCACCGGCATAGTAATTGCGAAACAGCAGTAAAATAACCACCCACGGAATCAGTACCGTCCCCGTGCCAAAAAACGGCAGTGCATCCACCAGTCCGATTAAAATGCCAATCACAACCGCATACGGATTGTGAATAAGCAGCAATCCCGCAATACAGATTCCGGCATTAATAAGCATGATGATAAGTTCTATTTTAAAATAAACCTGTATCAGTTTTTTGAGTTCCAGTGTCAGCGCACAGACTTCCTCCCTGAAAATGCTGTTTTCCCGCCATTTTCTTACCTTTTCAAGCACACCGGATAAATACACTACGGAAATCAGGCACACAATGACTGCACCTGCAATAACCGCCGTGTTTACAAGAATCGGAAAGGAAATCCGCAGCACACTGCTAACAACTTCTTCCGGATGTCCGTTTTGGAAAATGCGCCGGATTCTGTCTGCACAACTGCATACAAATTCCAGGCTGCATCCGTCCGAAAGCCCTAACATTCCATCAACATCCAGACAAATACCCGCGGTTTTCTGCCGTACCATAATAAATAAATATTCAAAATTAGCAATAAAACTCTTAATTTCTGCCACACCCAGCCATGTAATATAAAAAACCGCCGCCGCAATGATAATGGTCAGCCCTGTTACAATCAAAGTCGATGCCAGCGCCTTTTTCCCTCTGAACACCTTTGCCAGCGCATTGACCGGTTTTTCAATCACCAGTGCAATACCATAAGCAATAATAAACGGAGATGCCAGTACAAAAAGATACCGCACCGCCAGATATACCAAAAAAACAATGACACCGCTTCCCAAAAGCAATACCAGTCTTCGCCGGAATGTCCATATTGTCTGTTTACTTTCCATACCCGTTCCCATTTCTGAGCGACTTTGTTGCATGGCTATTTGTTTTCGCTCAGAAACAATATAGCCAACGTCAGGTGACGACTGCAAAATCAACAATTTTCATGAGAACAGTATTTCCATTTTTTCAGAATTTAAACCTGCCACGGCAGTGCAAGTTCGTATGTCTTTCCCTCTACAGTCAGTGCATACGCACACAACGCAATTTCATACCGCTGTATCAGCGGTTTTCCGCTTTTTTGTAAAGCCATCCGGCAGTCTGCTTCCGTCTGTCCGCCATATTTCGTGTCGCCCAGTAACGGCAGACTGCGGGAAGCAAACTGCACCCGTATCTGGTGATGTCTTCCGGTAAGCAGATGAATTTTTACCAGCGTAACCGGTTCATTTTCACCTTCCCCGGCATACATTGTTTTTAACACTTCATACTCTAACTCTGCCCGCTTTGCTTCCTTGCCTTCCTTTGAAACCACTTTAGACACATTGGCTTTCGCATCTTTTTGCAGGTAATCCACAAACATTCCCTTTGACTGCTCCGGTTTTCCACAAATCAGCGCATAATACTGTTTATTCAGTGTATCCTGCTGCATTTGCTTCGACAGCCGCGCCGCTGATTGCTTTGTCTTTGCAAACAGCACCAGTCCGCCAACCGGTCTGTCCAGCCGGTTAATAACTGCCGCATATGCCGTTTCTTTTTTGCTCCTTCTGTACGTCAGCACTTCACTGACAAGGTCTGTATCAAAGGAGCGCGCCGACTGCGTCAGCACCCCTGCCGGCTTCTCTACAATCAATTTTTCCGCATCTTCATAGATAATTTTCACGTTTTTTCCTTTCTACTACTAATGTGCTTTTTCCCAGTATTTGTTCCTGTAATTCCAATTATTATTTCCTTATTGACGAATATTGTGTAATCCTCTACAATAGCATATATACTCTTACTAAAATTAAAGGAGATTTTCTCATGAACAATTATAATAATAATCCAATGCCTCCAAATCAGTCCTGCCCTTCCTTTAGTCTGTGGCTGGCACTAAGCATTGTATGTCTGCTTCTTGCCAATAAAATCTGCGGCATCGTTGCCATTGTATACATTGTTTTTGCAAACACCGCTTATATGCAGGGCAATTATGAAAAATATGAATCTAATTTTAAGACTGTAAAAATTGCTTTACTGATCGGTGTTATTCTCGGCATTATCAAAATTATAGTCCGTTTCTTCTTCGGAATGGTAAGCATACTTTTTCTTTAATCAGGCAGGGAGTTATTCAGGAATTGCTGAACCGCTCCCTGTTTTTATGATTTTCTACTTTAATAATTCCGCACGAATCCGCGCAATAATTTTATCACTCTCCAACACTAATACATCATTTACCATCGAATTTACGCCTCCATCGATTAAATTGACACTTTCCCCTCCAATATAGTATCATACAATTTACCAATTTAACAAAAACATTTGTGAAACAACCACAGAAATGAGAACCATTATGAAGATAAAACATTTTGATACTTTACCTGAAGACGCCATTTTTATCCGGAAAGAAGTTTTTGTAAAAGAACAGGGATTTAAAAATGAATTTGACGAGAAAGATAACGAAGCGCATTTTCTTGTCGGATACGAAAATGACAATCCGATTGCAACTTGCAGAATTTTTTATGATACAGTAAAAAATATCTATATCTTTGGAAGAATCGCCGTTTTAAAGCCTTACCGCGGCATGGGGCTGGGTTCTTTACTTTTAACCGAAGCACAGTCTTATGTGACTGCAAAAAATGCCGCAAAAATCGGCATTTCTGCACAGGTGCGCGCCGCAGGCTTTTATGAAACGCTGGGCTTTGTCCGTCAGGGTGAAGAATACCTTGAGGAAAACTGCCCGCATATTTATATGGAAAAAACGCTGTAATTTTTACACTATCTTTATACCAATATGATGCACTGCGGCTTCCATTACCGGAATGAATGTCCGAATCCGCGCCGGACAACGCATAGACTTTGATGCACATGGAAGCTGCCATTGCGCCAGATTGGGAAGCTGCTCACTGATACAGTCTGCAATCATTGCCGCATACAGATATGACCCCAGACGGTTCTGATGTGTGTTATCCACTGTAAAATTTTCCTTTTTCCAATATACATCATAATCCTCCACCCATTTCTGCGTTCTGCCATACCGCGCTTCCCCAATCGTTACACCATCTTTATCTTTAATGCTTTCAAGGCTTTTTGCCGCCGTTTCTCCAAGCCGCTCCAGCAACTCCAGACTTCTTTGAAACAAATCCAATACAACAACATTTTCCTGTCTTCCAAGCTGCCTGATTGCCCTCACATAAGGAAATGCGCCAAATGCATCCTCTCCACCATGCTGTCCTGCAACTGCCGCAATTTTTCCATTTTTATAATACTGACGCGGCGGTGGTGTTACCAGTACTGGAACTGCTCCACGTTCCCTTATTTTATCAATATAAAATTTCAAATACCCTTTATAAGTTGCACCACAATCATACGACCAGTATTTTTCACCGTACTGCAAAATCAGTTCCCGGTACTTTCTTTCATAAACAGCTATTTCCTGCTCTGTCATTCCAGTTTTTCTCAGCAGTGTAACATATTCTGATGGAATCTCTCCGGTTGGCACCTTCATCTGTTCATCAGGCACGACTGTCGGATAGATTCCGTGACTGTCCGGTATTCCAAGCGGTGTCAGCCTGTCTACATAAGTGCCATACCCTTTGCTCTCATCATCATTATGACAAAACTGCATCAGAACATAATCCCCGGCGCAAATCCTGTCATATGCCGGTCCCATGCCATACGGAAATTCATCCTTTGAAAATATTCCATAATTCATAAACCTGCCCTCGTTTAGAAAACTCCGGCTGCTCCTGCCGCCTTCTGCATAAACAAGCACCGGTACTTCATTTTTAAAAAAACTGTTTAAATGGTCACCCCAGCCGCCAATAAAATTGTTCTCATCACTGCCATACGCCGTTACGATTGAATCTCCCAATACATGAATCTGCATGCTAATCTCCTCCATTCCGCAGCCGATTTCTCATCTGCCAGTATAACTATTTGTTTTTGCTCAAAAACAATATAGCCAACAGCAAGCTTCACTATGCACATTATACCACATTGATATTTTTTTACCAATGTTTTACTATATACAAAAATGAGAACCGACCTCAGATTAACTGGGACGGTTCTCATCTTGTCCTATTCAATTTTTGCAGCCTTATTTCCCTGTACATTTTCATGCACCGCTGATTGCCAGCGCACCCCATAAAAAAATTACAGCCCATAAAGAGCTGTAACTTTCATCATTTTGCAAAATATTCACTAAACTGTTCATAAATAGTATCAATATTTTCGGAATAGCGTTCCATGTGCTGCCTTGCCACCTGCCCTGCAAGTGCTGTATCCTTCTTTTCCATGGCTTCCACCAGATTTTTGTGATCCGATAAAATACTGTCCGTTGGTCTGCACTGGAAACTCAGCACGGTTGTCCTGTCAAAATGCGGCGAAATACTTTCCACCAGTTCATGCCAGTAAGTTCTGCCGCACATCTCATACACCATGGCATGAAACGATTTATCCAGCTGTAAAATTTTCTCGTAATCGCCCCGCTGCATATACATTTCCCAGACCGCAACATTTTCCCAGAGCCGGTCAATATCTTTTTTTGTCAGCATAGAGCATGCCATCACCGCAAGCTCCGCTTCCAGAACGCTTCTTAAATGGCGCACTTCCTCTACCAGTTCCTTATCAATAAACGATACAAATGTGCCAATCTTCGGACGGACAACGATTAATTTCCGCTGTGCCAGTTCCAGTTCCGCTTCCCGAAACGGTGTGCGGCTGACCCCGAAGCGCTCACACAATGCCGGTTCACATAACTTTTCTCCCGGCTTTAACTTTATATTTACAATGTCATGAATCAGCTCCTGTACCACATAGTCTTTCGCTGACCCCTGTCGCCTGCTGTCCAACTGCACACCCCATTTCCCGCTGATTAGCTGTCATTTACGCAAGTACCCGATCCAGTACCTTAAAGTAATCTTCAAAGGTCTTTCGGCAGCACTCACAGTTATCAATCACAATTCCTTCCGCACGAATACCGAGCAGTGCAAATGCCATTGCCATACGGTGGTCATCATATGTACTGACAATTCCAGGCTTTACCGTTCCCGGATAAATTAAAATTGCAGATTCTTCTTCTTTTACTTCAATGCCAAGCCGTGTAAGCTCCGTTACAATGGCATGGATTCTGTCAGACTCCTGTAAACGGATATGTCCGATGTTGCGGATATACGTCGGTGTCTGGGCAAACGGTGCCAGCGCCGCCAGTGTCATGGTCTGGTCTGAAAAATCATTCATATCAATGTCCACGCCACTGTATACACCGTCTTTTGGTCCTGTCACACAGATGCCTTCTCGTTCTTCCGTAACGGCACATCCCATCTGTTTTAAAACGTCAATAAATTTCATATCACCCTGCATGGAGGTTGAATGCACATTTTTTACAATAACGTGTCCGCCTGTCAGCGCCGCTGCTGCATAAAAATAGCATGCCGCCGATACGTCCGGCTCAATCTGATATGTTCCCGGCATATACCGCTCTGCCGGTGCAATCGCATATAAACTGCCTTCATGAACTACGTTACAGCCAAACTGGTGCATCATCTTCGTTGTAATGCGGATATACGAGCCGTCTGTTTTTCTACTGGTAATGTGAATCTTTAAACCATTTTCAAGCATCGGCGCAACCATAAGCAATGCACTTAAAAACTGTGTACTTTCGCTGATATCTACCTGTACCTTATCGGCAGGCTTTTTTCCGCCAAATGCCGCACCCTTAACCTGTACCGGAAGATGTCCCGGTTTTTCTAAAAATGTAAATTCCGCCCCCATCGAGGTCAGCGCCTCAAACAGCGGCAGCATCGGACGTTTTTTCATCTGTTCTGATGCCTGAATGGTATATGCCCCATCGGAAAGTGCCAGCATTGCCGTTAAAAATCTTGCTGCCGTACCCGCACTTCCTACATCAATCGCTGCTTCCTTCTTCGGAATCTGTCTGCCTTTTCCGTGAATCAGCACATACTTATCCACCTCATTGACTTCAATGACATATCCAAGGGCAATTAAACTTGTCAAAAAATGTCTTGAATCATCGCTGAATAACACGCCATGAAGCGTACACTCCCCGTCTGAAAGCGCCGCCATTAACAGTGCCCTGTTTGTGATACTCTTAGACCCCGGTACTTCAACCGTACAGTTCAGCGGGTGATGAACTGTTTTTACCTTATACTGTGACATTTTCTTCTCCTGCTTTTATCTATATTCGCCTATCTCGGCTGTTTTCCTTCATTTCGATCCTGCATTGTGCAGTATGGTCTGTGATGTCCCACATACTTATATGCCGGACGGATAATCTTTCCTGCATTAACAAGTTCTTCCAGGCGGTGTGCACACCATCCTGAAATTCTTGCAATCGCAAAAATCGGAGTAAATAATTCTTCTGGGATTCCCAGCATACTGTATACAAATCCACTGTAGAAATCGACATTTGCACAAACCGGCTTAAACAGCTTTCTCTTGTGCATAATCAGTTCCCCGGCTTCCTTTTCTACCAGTTCATACAGTGCAAATTCTCTCTGCATGCCCTTTTCCTCTGACAGGCGCTTTGCAAAGCTCTTTAAAATCACTTCACGCGGGTCAGAATTGGTATAAACGGCATGTCCCATACCGTAAATCAGTCCTGCCTTGTCAAAGGCTTCCTTATCAAGAATTTTGTTAAGATATGCACAGACTTCCTCTCTGTCTTCCCAATCCTTGCAGTTTGCTTCGATGTCTGCAAACATTTTCTGTACCTTTAAGTTGGCACCGCCGTGCTTTGGTCCTTTTAAAGATGCAATTGATGCAGAAATCGCAGAATACGTATCCGTACCGGAAGATGTAACAACGTGTGTTGTAAATGTAGAGTTGTTACCGCCGCCGTGCTCTGCATGAAGTACCAGACAGATGTCGAGTACCTTGGCTTCAAGTTCGCTGAACTGTCCGTCATCTCTTAACATATATAAAATATTTTCCGCTGTGGAATAGCCCTTTTTCGGATTCTTAATCATCAGTGTGCCGTCCAGCTTGTAATGTCTGTATGCCTGATATGCATAAACCGCAAGCAGCGGCATTTTTGCAATCAGCTGTAAAGACTGGCGCAGGACATTCGGCACGGAAATATCGTCCGGATTTTCATCGTAAGAATACAGGCTTAAAATACTTTTCATCAGGGAATTCATCAGATTCGCACTGGTTGCCTTCATGATAACATCACGGATAAATGCACCGGAAAGCTCCTGTAAATCCGTAAGGATTCTAAGAAAGCTTTCAAACTGCTTATCATCCGGCAGCGAACCGAATAACAGCAGATACGTCACTTCCTCAAAACGGAAACGGTCTCTGGATGAACCCTTGATAATATCTTCCACATTGTATCCCTGGAAATATAATTCACCGTCCACCGGAATCTTTCGTCCGTTCACACTATGACATCCGCAGACGTCGGAAATCTCTGTCAGACCGGTAAGCACACCGTTACCGTTACTGTCACGCAGACCTCTCTTAACGTCGTATTCAATATACAAATTGGAATCAATTGAACCGGAGCGGGTACATTCAGATACCAACTGTTCAAACTCACTCTTTTCTACGGTTGTCAATTCCATCATCTGCTGATTATTCATATTGCTTCCTCCTTTTTTCCCCGTTGTCTTTTCTCATTTTCAAAAAAGTCTTCAATGTATTATGCAACATTTACTTTTCTTTGTCAATTCGCTACAGCATTAAAGCACATGAAATACCGCACGTTTCCGGACAACATCTGCACCGAAAAAGTTCAGATATGTATTCATCGTTATTTCCTGCACTTTTGTATCTTCACAATGCGCTCCCGCATACATAATGCGGTATTCATTGTCATAAAAATTGCATGTCACACCGCTTAACTGCATGCCGTTTTTCTGATAAAATGCAATGCGGCGGTGCATCAGTACCTTTTTATCTTCCCTCGTTTCATAATCCGGGTTTTCCACTTCCAGAATCAGCTGTTTTTGCTGTTCTATGCACATTGCCTGTAATTTCTTTAAAAACAGTGAACCGTAACCGGCACTCCGCAGCCCCCGGACAATCGCAAAATAGTCCAGCAGTGCAATCGGCTGTGTGCTGTTTTTGATAAAATACGCATAACCCTTTAACGTATCCTTCTCAAACAGCCCGTATGCCTCATACTGTCCCTTTTTTCTGCCCTCTAACATATGTGCCAGCGGCTTTACCTCCCCCGCCGGAAAATCCTCAACCAGATGACTTTGATAAATTTCTGTCATTTCCTGTTCGGTCAGTTCACGCATATATACTTTTTCTGTCATATTTCCTCTCATTCCGCAGGCATTCTAATGCCGGAGGAATCGCGAGCCAAAGTTACATTTGACTCTGCGATAAAAGCTATTTCGTGACGCCTGCGGCACAAAATGCTGTGTGAAAAATAAGCGCATCAGCGTTATTTTTCATACTCATCTCCATTTTCCTCTTTTTTCAGTCCCGCAACCGCCGTCAGCAGTTCCTTAAAATTAATGTCCGTTCCTTCCACAAAACTGTTCTTGTCTAAAATCAGGCACTCCTCCAGCCCCATGTATACAAAAAAGCTGTCTAAATCTTCTACCCATTTTAACATGCGTTCCCATTCAAAAAATTCATTGTCGCCTTCCTCATCAGTCATGCGGATTCCTTCACTGTCTGCCTCGTAAGTAAACGTAATTCCTATCATATTGCCGTAAATGCGGTAATACTTTTTATAATTGCTTTTATCCATGCCGTACATGCCGATATACAAAAAGACCGCTCCCACAATGCCGTATAACACCATCATGACCGGCTGGCGCTCACTGCTTCCAAGCATTTCAAATATGAGATAGCGCACAAACATCATGCCGAATAACAGTCCGAAAAAATTGTACATCAGCTTAAACTTTTTATAACGGTCATTGTCGAAATTTGCCGCGCGCATGACTGCCTGAATATGCTCCTTTTTCATTTTTGTCTGATTCTTTATTACCATATACTTATACCCCTTTATCCGACGTCCGGACATTTTCTTTTCCCTTATGAAAAACAAATATGTTCTTATTGTAAATCAGAATTGAAAAAGTTACAATAAGAATCAGGAGATTAGTATGAAATGGAGATAATGTGAAAAATAACGCTGATGCGCTTATTTTTCATACGGATATTTGTTTTTGAGCAAAAACAAATATCCCTAATGGCAGATGAGAAATCGCCTGCGCGAATTTCTCATCGCCACTTCGCAACAAGTTGCTCAGGAATGGGGATAGTATGAATAACCGATTAAAACAACAGCTGGATTTTGCGCTGGAAATTGACAAAGAAAAAAATATTTTCCGACAGACACACCTGTCGGGGCACGGAAGAAATGAAAATGATGCCGAACACGCATGGCATATGGCTATCATGGCATATCTGCTGCAGGAATATTCCAATGAGCCTGTAGACATTGCAAAAGTTATGCTGATGTGCCTGATTCACGATATTGTGGAAATTGATGCAGGCGATACGTATGCGTATGATGCCGAGGGCTTAAAAACGCAGAAAGCAAGGGAAGATGCCGCAAAGGAACGCATTTTCTCCCTGCTTCCGGACGAACAAAAGGAAGAACTTACTGCGCTGTTTGACGAATTTGAAGCGTATGAAACACCGGAATCCAAATTTGCACATTCCATGGATAATTTACAGCCGTTACTTTTAAATAACAGCAACGGCGGCGGAGACTGGCGTGAACACGGTGTTACCGCAGAACAGGTTTACGGACGTCAGTCCAAAACCCGCCTCGGCTCAGAACAGTTATTTAAGGTCGTTGACCGTATCATTCGTGAAAACATCGAAAAAGGAAACATCATAAATTAAAGAAAGAAGGGATTTTATGCCTACAGCATGTATCACCGGTGCCAGCTCCGGCATCGGAAAAGAATTTGCAGCGCAGCTTGCCGCACGCGGCTACAACTTGATTTTAGTGGCACGTAACACCAAAGCGTTAGAAGAACTTGCCGCAGAACTTGCCTGCAAATGCCGCATCATTTCCTGCGACTTATCCAAAGAAGCACAGTGTATGCAGCTTGCAGAAGAATTAAAACCGCTTGATATCCACATTCTGATTAACAACGCAGGATTTGGCGACTTAGACCGCTTCGCGCAGTCGGATTTATCAAAATCACTGGACATGATTAATGTGAACATTAAAGCACTGCACATTTTAACGCGCAAACTGCTGCCGGAATTGATGAAAAAAGACCGCGGCTACATTTTAAATGTTGCTTCCAGTGCCGGACTGCTGCCCGGCGGACCGTATATGTCTACTTATTACGCAACCAAGGCCTACGTCACCAGCCTGACCAATGCCATTTATCAGGAATTACAGGAAGTACACAGCAATGTCCATATCAGTATGCTCTGTCCGGGTCCTGTCAATACAAATTTTAACGAAACGGCAAATGTCACTTTCGCCCTTCCGGGCATTTCCGCAAAACGCTGTGTTTCTTACTGCTTAAAGGAAATGTCAAAAGGTACGCTTACGATTGTACCATCACCACTTATGCGTGCCGCCGTATGGGGCAGCCGCTTTACACCGAAAAAGATTTTACTTTCCATTCTTTCTAAACAGCAAAAAAAGAAAGGCTACTAACTGCAAAGGGCAGATGAGAAATCCGCACGGACGTTTTCTCATCTGCCCTTTATGTCTGTTTATGCCGGTTGGCGCCTTAGGCTTCTCCGCGAAGCTGTTCTGCCATTTCACTGATTTTACGCAGGCGGTGATTCACACCGGATTTGCCAACTGTCGGATTTAAGCGTTCCCCGATGTCCTTTAAATTCATATCGGGATTTTCAAGGCGCACATAGGCGACCTGGCGCAGTCCGTCCGACAGGCTCTCTAATCCGACCGTATCCCGCAGATATTCAATGTCGCGGATCTGTTTGACCGCCGCCTCAATCGTCTTATTTAAATTGGCAGTTTCACAGTTGACCTTGCGGTTTACATCATTTCGCATCCCCTTTAAAATCATAATATTATACAGATTCATCTGGGACACCACCGCACCCATGAGATTGAGTACATCTGTAATGTTATTTCCTTCTTTTAAATATACAATGTAATTGCGCTTGCGCTGAATCACCTTGGCATCCAGCTCAAAATACAGCAGTAATTCCTGTAGCTGCACCGCATCTTCTTCGTATTCACAGACAATTTCATAATGATAAAATTTGTTAGGGTCGCTGATTGAACCCGCCGCAAGATACGCCCCGCGGATAAATGCTTTTTTACAGCACTCCTTCTGCACCAGAATCGGATGCACAAAAACCGGCTCAATCTGCGTAAACTGCTCATCACACCACTTTAATGTCATCAGAATCTTTGTAACATAAACCGGCTCTTTAATATACACATGAATCAGACTGTTTTTCTTTCCCTCATGTTCAATCACAAAATCGTGTTCTTCCATTTCAAAAATGCTTTCTGCCAGCAGGATGAATTTCCGCAAAACGACTTCATTTTCCGTCATGACCTCAATCTGCATTTCCTCACCGCTGTCACTGCGCATTTTTCCACAAAATGCCATAATGGCGGCAAATTCCGCAATCTGGCAGTGCCTTGCCGTATCCAGCCTTTTTCCTAATTCTTCTTTCACCTCAGATGAAAACGACATGTTTCCTGTCCTCACTTTTTACGTTTCGTATCTTTATCTATATCCCGGTGTTCGACCTTACAGCCGTATTCCGTGTGTTTTAACCTGTCCGCAAGGGCATTTGCAAGTGTCACGGAGCGGTGTTTTCCACCGGTACAGCCTATCGCAATAACTAAGCTGTTTTTTCCCTCCTGCACATAGTTGGGAAGTAAAAATGCCACTAAGTCCGTAATTTTGTCCAAAAAATCCCTTGCCGCCTTAAATCCCATGACATAATCCTGAATCGCCTTATCATTTCCCGTCAGCGGCTTTAATTCACTGACGTAGTAGGGATTTGGCAGAAAACGGACATCAAAAACAAGGTCGGCATCCGACGGAATCCCGTATTTAAATCCAAAGGATAACACGGTTACAAACAGGTTGTTGTAATGCTCTCCCTGAATAAAAATCTTTTCAAGCTCCTGCTTAAATTCCCTTGTCAGAAGCTGGCTGGTATCAATAATGTAATCCGCGCGCTTCTTTAAAAACTCCAGCTTTTTGCGCTCTCTTGCAATGCCTTTATCAACACGGTCATCTTTTGCAAGCGGATGCGTTCTGCGCGTTTCTTTATAGCGTTTGACAAGCACCTCATCGCTTGAGTCCAGATACAGGATTTTATACCGGTAGTGCCTGCGGGAAAGCTCATCTAAAACCTCATCGAATTCCCCGAGTGCGTTGCCGCTGCGGATATCAATTCCCAGCGCAATGTCTGAATATCCTTCTTCCTGACCTGCCGCCAGCTCCGCAAATTTTACGACTAAGGAAATCGGCATATTATCGACGCAATAATAGCCTTCGTCTTCCAATACATTGAGTGCCGTTGATTTGCCCGCACCCGACATTCCTGTAACAATAACCATTTTCATAACGATGAGCCGTCCTTTCACTGAAAGCCTATCCTAACTGCTTTATCTCTAATTCCAGTTTTACACCGTATTTTTCAAATACTTTATCGCGCACGGCATCAGTCAGTGCAATGACATCTGCAGCCGTTGCATTGCCGGTATTAATCACAAATCCGGCATGTTTTTCGGAAACCTGTGCGCCGCCGACAGAAAATCCTTTTAATCCTGCATCGGAAATTAACTTGCCTGCAAAATATCCTTCCGGTCGTTTAAACGTACTTCCGGCGCTCGGATATTCCAGCGGCTGTTTTAATCTGCGCTGTGCGGAAAGCTCTGCCATTTTTGCAAGCACTTCTTCTTTCGATGATACGTGCAGCGCCAGATCGGCTTCCAGTACAATATAATTTTTCTCTGCCGCAATGCTTTTGCGGTATCCGAACTGCATCTGCTGATTCGTAAATTCAAACAGGCTGCCGTCCATATCCATAAGGGTTGCACGCACTAAAATGTCTTTGATTTCTCCGCCGTAAGCCCCGGCATTCATATAAACCGCACCGCCGAGTGTTCCCGGAATTCCCGAAGCAAATTCAAATCCCGAAAGGCTGTATTCCGCAAATTCTTTACCCAGTCTGCCAAGCAGGGAACCCGCCTTTGCACGCACCATGACAATCTGATTCTTGTCAACCGCCGTGCCTGACTGTGCCACACTGCCGGGCGTTTCGTGCAGAAATTCATAACCGCTGAAACGCTCCCCCAGCTGCAATACAACACCGCGCACACCCTCATCACGCACTAAAAGATTGCTTCCGTTTCCGACAATATAAAATGGAATCTGCTCTTTTTTTAAATAGCGCATGGCTTCCTGAAGCTGCGATATTGTCTGTACTTTAACAAAGAAATCTGCCGCTCCCCCGATACGAAATGTCGTATGTCTGCTCATCGGTTCATCTTTGAGTACATTTTCTTTTCCAAATATTTCTGCCAGCCTATCCATTTCTTTATTCCGCTCCATTCTTTATATTGTCTGCCGCCAGCTTTGCCGCGCCATACATGCCTGCATCGTTACCAAGCTGTGCCGTTACAATCTTCGTACCGCGGCTTGGTTGAAATGCATGCTTTTGATAATATTTCCCAATTAAATCCGTAAAATATTTACCTGCCTTGGATACCCCGCCGCCGATTAAAAAGCACTCCGGATCTACAACTGCCGCCACGCACGCAAGCCCCCTGCCTAAATATTCACAGACCGTTTCTGCCGTCTGCACAGCAAGCGCATCTCCCGCCTGTGCCGCATCAAATACATCCTTTGCCGTAAGATTGTCTATATTTCTAAGAACCGATTCTGTTTCTGCTGCTGCCAGAATCCGCTTTGCAACACGTACAATGCCTGTCGCGGAAGCTACCTGCTCCAGACAGCCTTTTTTCCCACAGTTGCAGGCTTCCTGTTCGCCTTCCACAATCGGCAGATGCCCGATTTCCGCCGCCGCACCATGTACACCGGCAACCGGCTTTCCGTCTATAATCAGCCCGCCGCCGACACCGGTTCCTACCGTTACCAGCATAACGCTCTGATAGCCTTTCGCACTGCCCTTCCAGAATTCACCGAGTGCCGCCATGTTGGCATCATTTCCCACTTTTACAAAGACCGGCAGAAATGTCTGCATTTCTTTTGCAACATCTTTGATATCCCAGCCTAAATTAACACATTTATTAACAATGCCGTCCGGTGTCACCGCACCCGGCACACCGATACCGACACCCGCCACATCTGAAACTGTCAGGCACCTTTTTTCCAATATATTCCGTATATGTGCTGCCACATCAGACAGAATCCGGCTTCCGTTATCCTGCTTATCCGTTGGAATTTCTGACTTTTCAAGCAGTTCCCCATTCAGTGTAAATAATCCACATTTTACAGTTGTACCGCCGATATCAATGCCAAAAAGAACTTTATTCATCATCATCATCTCCCCGCATGAGATTTTCCTGTACTCTGCGGTATAATTCCTTCGCCGCATTATAACCCATTTTTTTCTGTCTGTGGTTGACCGCAGCCGCTTCTACAATAACCGCAAGATTTCGTCCCGGACGTACCGGCAGTGCGTGGCATACCACTTTATTGCCAAGGTATTCTGTATATTCTTCCTCCAGACCCAGTCTGTCGTATTCCCTGTCTTTATTCCAGTCTTCTAACTGCATAACCATATCAATCTGCTGGGTTTCTTTAACGCTTTCTACACCAAACAGGGTCTTAACATCAATAATGCCGATACCACGCAGTTCAATAAAATACTTTGTGACACCCGGCGCAGAACCGACCAGCGTTTCGTTGCTGACTTTGCGGATTTCTACTGCATCATCGGTTACAAGACGGTGTCCTCTTTTAATGAGTTCCAATGCCGCTTCACTCTTACCGATACCACTTTCACCGGTAATTAACACACCGACACCATATACATCAACCAACACCCCGTGAATAACAATACACGGTGCAAGCTGTACCTTTAACCAGCCAATAACCTCTGCCATAAAGGAAGATGTCGCTTCCTGTGATTTAAAAATCGGTATCTGGCATTTCACCGCAAGCTCTAAAATTTTCGGTTCCGGCTCTAATCCGCGGCAGAATACCAGACACGGAATATTGCTTGAAAGCAGCTGCATATACCGCTCATACCGCTCTGTTTCCGAAAGGCTTTTTAAATATGAATATTCTACATTTCCGATAATCTGTAACCGGTCATTATCAAACTGGTTATAAAACCCGGTCAACTGCAATGCCGGTCTGTTGACCTCCGGAATATGAAGCCATGTTCCTGAAATATCAATCTGTGGTGTCATGTTCTCAAGCTGCATCTTCTCAACGACTTTAGACAGCTTCACTCTTTCGCTTCCATTCATACTACTCCTCTTTCCGCAGGCATTTTTAATGCCGGAGGAATCGCGGACTGATTATTCAGTCCTGCGATATAAACAGAATTCGTGACGCCTGCGGCACAAATTCTGTTGTGTGAAAAAACTTTGATTTAAGGATTTTTCACACTATCCTCTTATTTCTGGGCGACTTTGTCGCACTCTTTACGCTGACTTTTTAGTATTTTTATTTTATCACACCGTATAGTACGCGGTCAATTATGGGTTTTTAATGGAAAAACGCATAAATATTTTCTGCCACCTTTTCCGTAATGCCGTCCACCTTCATCAGCTCCTCCACCGGTGCCGTGCGGATTTTTTCAATGTCTAAGAAATGCTTCATCAGTGCCTTTCTTCTTGCCGGACCAATACCGTCAATACCGTCTAATACCGAATGAACCTGTGCCTTGCTTCGCAGGCTTCTGTGATACGTAATGGCAAAACGGTGTGCTTCGTCCTGAATCCTTGTAATCAGCTTAAACCCTTCACTGTTCCTGTCAATTGGAATTTCTATATTATTATAGTAGAGTCCGCGGGTTCTGTGATTGTCGTCTTTGACCATGCCGCACACCGGAATGTGTAAATCCAGCTCCTTTAAAACCTCCAGTGCAATATTGACCTGTCCTCTGCCGCCATCCATCATGATAATATCCGGGTATACCGCAAATCCTTCCGACTGCTCTTTTCCGCGCAGAAAACGCCTTGTCAGTACTTCGCGCATACTTTTATAATCGTCCGGTCCTTTCACCGTTTTTATCTTAAATTTTCTGTAATCATTTTTCTTTGGCCGTCCGTTTTCAAAAACAACCATTGAACCAACGGATTCAATACCGCTGGTGTTGGAAATATCATAAGCTTCCGCGCGTACCAGATGCGGCAGGGAAAGCCAGTCTGCGATTTCCTGCATTGCACCGACTGTCCGCTGTTCTTCCCGTTTAATCTTTTCCGTATCCTGAAGCAGCACCATCTGTGCATTTTTATATGCCAGCTCCACGAGTTTTTCCTTTGTGCCTTTTTTGGGTGTCACAACAGACACCTTGCGCTTTTTCATACTGCCGAGCCACTCGCTGATAATCTGCGCATCTTCAATTTCTTCCTGTAGCATTACTACATTTGGAATATAGGGTGTCCCGCCATAATACTGCTTTAAAAATCCGCTGATAATATCACTTCTGGTATCACCTTCCGCCACGCTCATATGAAAATGATCCCTGCCGAGAAGCTTTCCGCTGCGGATATAAAAAATCTGTACCACCGCATCCGTGCCGTCACTTGCACACGCCACCACGTCGCGGTCGGTTTCGTCATCTGCCGTAATTTTCTGCTTCTGTGCCACCTGCTTAACACTTTGGATTAAATCCCGGAAGCGCGCCGCTTCTTCATATTCGAGTTTTTCCGCGCAGTCATTCATCTGCGCCGTCAGCTGTTTTAAAATTTTATCATAATTGCCGTTTAAAAATTCCAGCACACTATCTACGTTTTTTCTGTATTCGATTTCAGAAATGTATCCCTGGCACGGCGCACTGCACTGCCCGATATGGTAATTCAGGCATGGGCGCTGTTTCCCCTCATCTTTTGGCAGATTGCGGCTGCACGTTCTGATTTTATAGAGCTTGCAGAGCAGTTCAATCGTGTCCTTGACCGCCCCTGCCGAAGTATACGGGCCAAAGTATCTGCCCGCGCCATGCTTCATATCCCTTGAAAATAAAACTCTCGGATACGCTTCACCTGTCGTGACTTTGATAAACGGATAGGTTTTATCGTCCTTTAACATCGTATTATACTTCGGGCGGTGTTCCTTAATCAGGTTGCACTCCAAAACCAGCGCTTCCAGTTCGGAATCTGTAATAATATACTCAAAATAAGCGATGTGCGAAACCATTTTCTTTATTTTGGACGAATGATTCCGGCTGCTTTGAAAATACTGCCGCACCCTGTTTTTCAGGCTCACAGCTTTTCCCACATAAATAATCGTATCCGTATTGTCATGCATAATATAAACTCCCGGCTTTGCCGGGAGTTTCTTTAACTCATCTTCTAAATCAAACATACCTCTCCTTATTTAAAACAACCGTATATACTTAAAATACAGTCTTTCCCAAAATCCAAGCTTTTGTTCTATGGCATTGCGGATATTCTGCATATCCCTGCGGTACCCGCGATACTCCTGCTCACTGACCGGTATTTCGGAAAATGAACACCGCAGTACCAGATCAAAAATCCGTTTGATATGATTTTCCTTAAAAATTTCCGATGCCTCGGTCAGATAGCCCGCATACGCTTCGTACTCCAGACCGCTTGTTCTGCCATATCCCGCTGCCGCAAGCATTTTTTCAAAACTACGGTAAGCCTCCATCACCATTTCCCGCCGTTCTTCCTGTACCATACTCTTAATATCTGTCTTTCTTTTCTTTGCTGTGCGCATCTGTCTGACAGTAAAATACCGTATCAGAATTATAGCAGACATTACTGTAAACAGCAATATCAGTCCGATTGGAATCCAAAGCAGCGGATACTGTTTTACAAGCCGTGTAAAAGCAGATTCTGTCTGCGCCTTCCCCACATCCGTACTACCTGCACTGCTGTCATCCTGTGCCGTGTTATCTGCCTCTCCGGCTGCACCCTGTGAAATTTCCGGAACTGAATCTGTCCGCTGTTCCAACGGCTGTCCGGCTGCATCCTGTGTCAGTTCCTGTCCGTCTGTGGAAACTTCTGACGGGCTTTCTGTCTGTAATTCCTGCTGTATATTCTGTCCTTCCCCGGATGATGCGCCTGCTTCTGTGGCTGCACCGGTACTGCCCTGCGCCGATGCCTGCGGTGTCACTTCCACCGTAACCCAGCCGTAACCGTCCATATAGACTTCTGCCCATGCATGTGCCGCATTGTCCTTTAAATCCACCTGATATTCAACAACATTTTCTTCCGTCTGCACATTGTCCGATGTCTTTCTTGTCTGTGTCGTCTGTATCGGAACTCCCGACTTTATAGTATCATCTGCCGCCACATATCCTTCGACATATCTTGCCGGAATTCCTGCACAGCGGTACATCAGTACTGCCGCCGTTGCAAAATATGTACAATATCCCTCTTTGCTTTCTGTCAGAAAATATTTTACAAAATCTTCATTTTCCGGCACTTTCCCCGGAAACATATTGTAAGTATAGTTTTGTGAAAGATAATCTTTTACATATTTAATATAATTTTCTTTTTGTTCCGTCGTTGTAACGCTGGTTTCTCCGAGCAGATTTTCAATCACTTCCCGTACATCATACGGCACATCAAGATAATTATTTTTTACCAGACTCTGATAAGAAACCATATTTTTATACAAAGGCGCACCACCGCCAAGATACTCATACCGCAGATACTCCAAAAGATTATTAAAAGCACTGTAACTATTCACACCGGCAATGACATTGGTTCCGTTCTGTGTCGTTCCATCCGTATACCGGAGAATATATGGTACTTTTTTTATCATCTGGTAATAACTGCCCACTGTATTTTCAATATACTGCTGCGCCTGCGCCTGTGTATCCATATAATCCACAAGATTTTCCTTCTGATCGTTTTTTAGTGTACTGCTTAGCAGCTCTGACCACCGGCCTGTATCATAATCCAACCCGATAAACCTCGGAAAATACTGATTTTTCCCAGTACTTTGCGTGGTTACTGTCAGCAGGGTCCGGTTGCTGTAGCGGATACCATCAATTTTCCCCAGTTCCCCGTTATTAATTCCACCGTTTGCAAGGTCAACATCTGTTTCTAAATCTCCGCCGACCCATGAAAAACGGTTTTTCGCTTCTTCATTTAACACCTGAAATACCTGAAACCGTTCATAGTTTACCGGCGGGCGCACAACAGCTGAAACCGTCAGTGCAATCAGACATAAAAACAAAACCATCAGTGACTGCTGTTCCCCGCCTTTTTGCCCCTGCAAAGCCGAAACACCAAGCACGTAGCTGATACACAGAAAAAATGTACAGCTGTCCGGGACTGCTCCCAGCGATACGAATAAAATAAGCAGCGGCAGAATAGAAAGCAGTGTCCCCAGCATACTGTGCAGGTAAATCACAATAACTGCTGCTGCAAATGTCACAAGAACTGCAATAAACAACACCGCTATTGTTTCCTGCATCGGCCGCGCCGCCGTTTCCTTTACGGCAATTCTGCCAAGACTCAGTCCATATGGCTTTTCAAGGGCTGTCATACAGTCATTGTAAATGTGGCAGAACCCGGCTCTTAAAATGCCAAAACTTAAAACGGACAATCCGGCAAATAAAATCCCCGTCACGATTAAAAAATGCTTTTTTCTGCCGTACAGCCCGTACACACAAATAACAGCAGCCGCCAAAATTCCAAAAATCACTGCCATATCCGATACCTGAAAAAGGGCGCATGAAGTCAGCACCCTTATAATTCCATATGATCCGATTGTTGTAAGAAGCATTCTTACGATGTAACTGATTTCACGATTTTCTTCCATGCTGTCTTACCCCTTGTTTCTAATTTCTGTCCCTTATATCTTTTCCCAAAGTTCATCGATCAGTTCCTGTAACTGTATCTTTTCCACATTGACAATTCTTACTTTGTTATTCTCATAGCTTCCTGCCGTCACAAATAATGCCTGCTGTCCCTGTGCTTCAATGTCCTTTAAATATACCGCCGCTGCATGCTCTCCTGCCCTGCTGCTGCATGGAATCTGCATCAGCCGTATCATGGCACGATTTAATTCTGTCCGGTCATGGACTTCCAGATACTCTGCACTTTGTTTCTGTCCGTTCCATGCAAGAATCAGCGTATTCACCTCATTTTCAACGTATAAATTGGCAATGGAAGCCACTGCTGTATAGACTGCATCCATCCGGCTCCTGTACTGCGCTGTGTTCAAAATGCTTAAATCCACAAGAATCACTTTTTTTACATCAATCTGTTCTCCATACTGCCGCACAATCAAATCATCTGTACGAAGGCTTAAATTCCAGTGGATATGGTTTAAATTATCACCCGGACGGAACGCCCGCAAATCCAGAATATCCGAATCGTCATCTGCTACCGCTGAATAGCGGTATTCCTGCTGTTTTTCCATCCCCGTCCTGACCCGCGTGGATAAAACCGGCTCCGGCAGTACGGCAAGCTGACAGCCTCCGCGAAAATTCTTTTGTGTACCAATCAGCCCCAGATAATCCTGCAAAAATACTTTTTCAATGTCAATTTGTGCGATGCCGCAGTGCTTTGGACTAAATTCCGCCATTGTCTGCTGTACTTTTTCCGTAACTCCGTCACATTGCAGCATTTCCTTTTCATTTCCAGGAGTATTCAGATAGGCCACGCCAATCTGAAACTGCTGTTTCCCTAAAAATATCACATGGCGGTTTACGGCCTTAATGCACACTGTCACCAGCTGTCCGGGATGCACTTCCTTCTGTGGAATGTTCAGATACAGCTTTAATCCGTTTGCCGCCAGTTCAAACAACACCCCGGAAATCGCCGGAACAACAATCAGCAGTACCAGCAGCAGAAAGAACTGGTATTCGACATAGATGACATTCAGCCAGAATACCCCCAGCAGACAGACGATATACAAAAGTCTTCTTTTTCTCATTTAAACGACCCTTTTCACATCCAGTTTCGGCACGGAAACGGTTTCAAGCACATTTTTTAATGCCGTTTCTGCCGTCACATTTCCATTTCTCAATCCGTTATCCACAATAATACGGTGTGCCGCAGCATCCATTAGTACATACTGGATATCCGACGGCAGCACATAAGTATGTCCGCGTAAGAACGCTTCTGCCTTGGCAATCTCAAGCACCGCGATACTTCCTCTCGGACTGATGCCCTGTAAAATCTCCGGGCTGTTTCTCGTTGCCTTTGCAATCCGCGCCACATAATCATAAACCCTGTCATCGACATAGATTTGTTCCACATAAGCCTGCATTGCCATTAATTCTTCTGCTGTCAGCACCTTTTCCGAAATAATTTTCGGACTGCCGTTTGTCTTATTTTTTAAAATGGCAATTTCATCTTCCACGGTCGGATATCCCAGTGATATCTGAATCATAAAACGGTCAAGCTGGGATTCCGGAAGTTTCTGTGTTCCGATTGAACCAAATGGATTCTGTGTTGCCATGACCATAAACGGCTTTGGCAGCTCAATGCTCTGGCTGTCCACCGTCACCCTGCGCTCCTCCATCACCTCTAACAGCGCAGACTGGGTCTTTGGCGAGGTTCTGTTAATTTCATCTGCCAGTAAAATATTGCACAGCACAGCCCCCGGCTTGTACTCAAACTGCCCTGTCTGACGGTTGTATAAGTTAAATCCCGTCAGATCCGACGGCATAATATCCGGTGTAAACTGCAGCCGGTTACATTCCAGTCCCAGTGCCTTTGAAAATGCCAGCGCCATCGTTGTCTTTCCGACCCCCGGAATATCTTCAATCAGAATATGTCCCTTTGCTAAGATTGCCATCAGCAGTTTGCAGATAGCCTCATCTTTGCCGACAACTGTCTTTTTGACTTCATATACAACCTGTTTTGCCTTTTTTAAATAAAATTCTAATTCTTCCATCTCGTTTGGCATACTCTCCTCACATTCTGCCGTATCTTCCTGTATTCATTCTGCCTGTGGATTTTTAGCCTTTCTTTAATCCGGAAAGCGTGTCATAAGCCACGACATTTGTTTTGCATGAAACATTGTGATACCGCAGCTTTCCTGCGTTATTCTCATAATCGTTTTCACAGCCGTTGATACACAGTGCCAGTCCGTCCTGCGATAAATACCATGCATCCGTATCTGCAATCGTCTGTAATTCCTGTTCTGTCTGTCCGATACCGATCCATTCTTTTTCCAGCCCTGACAAGTCATTTTCTTCAAAAAGTTCATTTAAAGAGAGCTTCTTTCCTGTCTTTGCATTAAAATTCCCACCATAAACAGCATTGGTCATTACCGTAACATACGCCCCATCTTTATCGTATGCTGTATAACTCTCCGAATAATTTTCATAAATTGACACCAGATTATTTTCCGGTGCGGTCACATCGTTTAATGCCGAACAATGATATGAAATCTTTACCGGAATATCCAAATCCTTTACAAAGGCAACATTCTTAAACTGTGTCTGCGCCTGTGTTTTTAACTGTTCGATTCTGTCCTCGTAATAGCGCGTAACAGACTCCACCTCTGTTCCCTGATAATAAATTTTCGGATACGTATAACTAAACTGTATCTGTCTGTCCGATACGCTGTCTGACCCGGATGCTTTTAATGGCAGATAAGAACAGTCTGTACAAATCTGAACCGTAATATCGTCGCTTAGCTGTGTTTTTGATACTGATCTTATTGTATCATCCGTCAGCACATTTGTCATCGGTTCGACCCTGGAATTTGTCTGCTGCGGTATCAGTCCTGCCGCAGTGACAACAAGAAACATTACCGCCGCGGCTGCCAGGGGAAATAAAATCGCCGTCTTTACCGCCGGACGTTTCTTCACCTGCACACACTCTGTATAACCCTGACTTTTTTCGTCATCTTCAAACATGCCGGACTCATCCAAAATCACCTGAATCTGGCGCTTCATTTCCTGTTCACCCGGATATTTAATCCTACTCATAATCACTCAGCTCCTTTCTCATCTTTCTCACCATGGAGTAATAGCGGTTTTTTACAGCAGTTTTTGTTACCCCCGTAATCGTACTGACTTCTTCAAATGTGTAACCCTGCTGTGCTTTCAGGTTAAATATCTTCTGGTTTTGTACTTCCTCTTTTTCAAGTAATTGCTCTACCCGCTGTGTTGCCATGCGGTTTGTCACACGTTCCTCAAGATTGTGCGCATCTTCTTTATCATAATCGTCCAAAATTTCAGTCATAAGCATTTCATGGTGCTGGCGGCTTCTCATGTAATCAATCACTTTATTGCAGGCAATTCTTGTAATCCACGTCTTAAAGGACGCCTTTTTACTGTCAAACTGATATAGATTTTTTAATATCTGTATAAATGCTTCCTGCGTAAGGTCTTTTGCAAGCTCCTCATCTGAAGTTTTTAAGTAAATCTCTTTATATATTCTTTTATAATGCCGTTCAACCAGCAGTTCACCTGCCTCACGGTCTTTCCCCTGTAATATGCGCCTGATAAGCGTTTCATCTGTTTCAAACACTTCCTGCCACCTCCTCTTATTCTTTATACGAAACCGGACATGATATAGTTGCAAAAAAAATGCCGTATTTTCATATATTCTATGAAAAATACGGCATTTATGAAAGGAGAAACGTAAAATGGAAAATTTATTTTTCCGTTATAAGCTTATTGATTAGAAATCTACTTCTGTGTCATAATAGCAGCACTTCAGTAATTTCTCCATTTCTTCCTGATTTGGCTGACGAGGATTAGAACCTGTACAGGCATCAAGAATTGCGTTTGCTGCAATTTCAGGAAGCTTCTTTAAGAACTCATCTTCCGGTACAATACCTTCTTCTGCCGGAAGTCCGCCTTCACCATAATGCTTGATGCAGTGCGGGATATTGAGTTCATCATTCATCTTGCGGAGCAGTTCGATGAGTTTATCAATCTTTTCTTCTGTTGTATTACCGCCTAAGTGAATGAAATCTGCAATTTCTGCATATCTCTTGGCAGCTTCCTCATTCTTGGCATTGTATTTGATAACCTTTGGCAGATACATTGCATTGGCAGCACCGTGGATAATATGTCCGCCTTCAAATGCAGCACCGGTCTTATGTGCCATTGAATGAACGATACCGAGTAATGCGTTGGAGAATGCCATACCTGCAAGACACTGTGCGTTGTGCATAGAATCACGGGCTGCCATATCTCCGTTGTATGACTTAATCAGTGTTTCATGAATCATCTTAATTGCATGAAGTGCCAGTGGGTCTGTATAATCGCAGTTTGCGGTTGATACATACGCTTCAATGGCATGTGTCATTGCATCCATACCTGTATGGGCTACCAGCTTTACAGGCATTGTTTCAGCCAGTTCAGGGTCTACGATTGCAACATCCGGTGTGATTTCAAAATCAGCCAACGGATACTTAATACCTTTTTCGTAATCTGTGATAACTGAGAATGCCGTAACTTCCGTTGCTGTACCGGATGTAGAAGATACTGCACAGAAATGTGCTTTTTTACGAAGCTTCGGCATACCGAATACCTTGCACATTTCTTCAAATGTAATGTCAGGATATTCATATTTTACCCACATTGCCTTTGCTGCATCAATCGGAGAACCGCCGCCAATCGCTACAATCCAGTCCGGTCCGTATTCTTCCATAACCTTAGCACCCTTCATGACAGTGTCTACTGACGGGTCGGATTCGATGCCCTCAAACAGTTTTACTTCCATTCCTGCTTCTTTTAAGTAGTCTTCTGCCTTCTGTAAGAAGCCGTTGCGCTTCATAGAACCGCCGCCTACACAGATAATGGCTTTCTTACCTTCCAGTGTCTTTAATGCCTCTAATGATCCTTTTCCGTGATATAAGTCTCTTGGTAATGTAAAACGTGTCATAACTCAAAATCCTCCATATACTATGTATTTTGTTGAATGTCCCCGCAGGACTTTGTTAATTTTTCAACAATCTTGAGTTTATTATAGTATTATCTGCTGTGAATTGCAAGTGTTTTTTTTGAATTTTTTGTATGTTTTACATAAATTTTTCAATACTTTTATAAAACAGATTTTACAGCCGCTACAACATTTTCCGTTGTAAATCCGAATTTTTCAAACAGTGATGCCGCAGGACCGGATGCGCCAAAGCCTGTCATGGAAACTACTTTGCCGTCTAAGCCCACGTAACGGTACCAGCCGAAGTCTGAAAGCGCTTCGACCGCAACTCTCTTCCGGCATGCCTTCGGAAGAACGGATTCCTTGTATTCTGCTGTCTGTTCTTCAAATGCTTCCATACTCGGCATACTGACAACACGCACGTCCACGCCGTCTTTTGCAAGTTCTGCCTTTGCATTAACTGCCAGTTCTACTTCCGAACCACTGGCAATAATGATGGCATCCGGCACTTCCTTCTTAGAATCCTCTAAGATATAGCCACCCTTTAATGCTTCCTTTGAAGAACCCTGCATCTGTGAAAGATTCTGTCTTGTCAGCACAAGTGCTGTCGGCTGGTCTTTTGAAGTAACTGCACGGTACCATGCCGCTGCGGTTTCTGTTCTGTCACACGGTCTGTATACACAGAAATTTGGCAGGGAGCGGAATGCCGCAAGCTGTTCAACCGGTTCGTGTGTCGGTCCGTCTTCTCCGACACCGATGCTATCATGTGTAAAGATAAATGTCAGCGGCAGATTCATTAATGCGGACAGTCTTGCCATTGGCTTTGTATAATCACTGAATACAAAGAATGTCGCTACAAATGCCTTTAATCCGCCATGCAGTGCAAGTCCGTTGCCGATTGCCGCCATCGCCTGTTCCCTGACACCGAAATGCAGATTGGTGCCTGCATAATTGTCTTTTGAAAAATCACCGGCATCCTTCATGTTTGTCTTATTGGACGGTGCAAGGTCGGCTGAACCGCCAATCAGGTTTGGCATGAGCTGTTTAATTTCATTTAAAATGCTACCGGATGTGCTTCTGGTTGCTTCCGGTTTTTCTGCTTTCTTCCAGTAATCTTCTGAATCAAACAGCTTTGATAAATCATATCCGTTGTAATAAGCATCCCATTTTTCTGCCATATCCGGATATTCTTTTCTGTACTTTTCAAATAATACATTCCATTCATCTTCAACTGCTGCTTTCTTCTTGGCAGCTTCGTTGAAATGATCATATACTTCCTGCGGAACAGTAAATGCTTCCTTGCAAGGCCACTCTAAATATTCCTTTAAAGCCGCAACATTTTCTTCACCGAGCGGTTCACCGTGTGCGCTTGCCTTACCCTGCTTTGCAGGACAGCCATAGCCGATCACCGTATTGACCTTAATCATTGTCGGACGGGTTGTATCTGCTTTTGCCGCTTCAATCGCTGCAGCAATTTCTGCAAGATTGTTGCCGTCTTTAACTTCAAGTGTCTGGAAGCCGAATGCTTCAAAACGCTTTGTTACGTCTTCCGTAAATGCAATATCGGTGCTTCCTTCAATAGAAATGTTGTTGGAATCATAAAATACAATCAACTTATGCAGTCCTAATGTTCCTGCGAGTGAAAATGCTTCTGATGAAATACCTTCCATCATACAGCCGTCACCGCCAAGTACATAAGTATAGTGGTCTACAATATCGTAACCGTCTTTGTTAAATACAGCGGCAAGATGTGCTTCTGCCATTGCCATACCGACTGCCATTGCCATACCCTGTCCAAGCGGGCCTGTCGTTGCTTCAATACCAACGGTATGACCGTATTCCGGATGTCCCGGTGTCAATGAACCCAGCTGTCTGAAATTCTTTAAGTCTTCCATAGAAAGATTTCCGTAGCCAAACAAATGTAATAAAGAATATAACAGCATCGAGCCGTGTCCTCCTGAGAGTACAAAACGATCTCTGTTTGCCCATTCCGGGTCTGCCGGATTGTGGTTCATATGGTTTGTCCATAATTCATATGCCATCGGTGCTGCGCCAAGCGGCAGTCCCGGATGTCCTGATTTTGCTTTCTGAATCGCTTCTGCTGATAACACACGGATTGTATTTACTGACAGTTCCTCTATGTTCTTCATAATGATTCATTTCCTCCATTTCTTATTGTGCTGCCTGTACCGGCATTTTTATTTTTTTTATCAATCTTTAAAATCTGCTTCAACAAGGATGGTAACATCTCCGTTTTCGCTGCGTTTTCTCTTTAAACCGCCAAAGAATCTTTTTGAGCCGCGTTTTTCTGCTTTTGCAATTGCGTGATTGATAATTTCCTTAATATCATCCATACGGATATTATCTACATTATTGCGTAATTTATCAATCTTTAAATAAAGTTCCAGCAGCGCATCATCACTGACTTCATACTGGCGTTTTCTTGCAAATTTTCTTGCCATTTCAACCAGTTCATTGACCGTGTACTGTTTTAACACGATGCGATGATTAAACTTCTGTGTCATTTCCGGATTGAAATTGAGCAGTACATTCATTTCTGCATCCGAATCCTCCAGAATAACAATCATACGTTCCGTATCCTGTTCCAGACATTCCAGCATTTCACTCATACGCTTCGGCTGGATTGCCCCCGCACCTTCAACAATCAGTGCGGTGCCTTTTAACTTATTCATCGCCTTTGCCAGTCCACGGTTATTGATACTGTCACCGGTCGTCTTTGCAATCTTACGTGTGTGTTCCGGATACAGGTAATTCACCGCACGCACAATGGCTCTTGCAAGATCAGACTTATCTGAGCTTGAATTACCGGAAATGATAATATTGCCGACCTGCGACGTTGAAATCGCCATTTCCTGTTCAAGGCTTTCAAAATATGCTGCCAGCTGGCTCTCCAGTCCCGGCATTTCACGGTATTTTCTGAAAATCTTTGCAAGTTCTCCGCTTAACTTCTTTTCTTCATCAATTTCCGTGCCTTCGCCCATGCCGGTGTAAACTTTCTCCTGCTGTACAGCACTGGCAAGCTTTGCACTGCTGATTGCTTCCAGCGGATTCATATCGGAAAGGTGGTCTTCCATCGGCGGAAGCTGCTGTGTATTTAATGAAACTTCCTCACTGACAGCCGCCCGCTGTCTTTGCGCCGCTTCCTGCTCTGCCGCACGCTGTGCCTGTTCTCTTTGTGCTGCTTCTTCCGCCAACCGCTGGGCTTCTGCCTGCTGCGCTGCTTCCTGTTCGGCTATACGCTGTGCTTCGGCTTTCTTTGCAGCTTCCCGCTTGGCTTCTTCAGCTGCACGCTGTGCTTCGGCTAACCGTCTGGCTTCTGCCTCGGCTCTTGCTTTCTGGGCTTCTTCCATGCGCCTCTGAATCTGTACTTCGGCCTCCGCTTTTCTTCTTGCTTCTTCCTCTGCCTGCTGACGACGGACATCCTGTGCTGCTGCTTCTTCTAAGTGTACGGTTGCTTTTCCGGTACGGATTGCAAGATCGGTCTTTGCTGCCTGTAACATCACCTGTGCGTGTGCATGGCGGCTTGCTTCTTTTTCATCAAAGGCTTTGCCTGCTGCCTGTGCCGCTGCTTTCTGCTCAACCATAATGCGCTCGTATGCCGCACTCTTTTCGTCCTTCTCATCTAACATCTTTTCCAGCTCTGTCTTTGAGAATTCCCTTGTATTCTGCTTTCCGTATTTTTCTTCACGGACCGCTTCTAACCAGTCTGCAAGGCTTAACTGACCTTCAATCTGTTCATCTTCCTGACTTTCACCGGTCGTTTCTTCCTGCTTCGCCGGCTGAGGACGCAGTGCCTCTGCCTCTGCTTTTTCTTCCTCCATGAATTCACTTAAATTTTTAGCGAGTGCCGCCTGTAAATTTTGTGTATCATACGGATTGTTATATGCCGGAATGTCCACTTTAATCTCTACTTCATCTGCCGGTTCTTTGACCGTATTTACAGCCTTCTGCCGGAATGAATCCTCTTTACCTGATAAATCGCCGCAGCTGTCTTCCAGTTTCTTCTTTGCATCTTCTATCAGTTCACGTAAAGATGAGGATGCCTTGTCAATACTTTCAGACAAATCCACCGTTGTATCAGCTTCCTTTTTTTCTGCTTTTGGTGCGGTATCCGTCACTGTCTTTTCTTTTACAAATTCTTCCGCTGAAAATACCGGTTCTTCCGGTGCTTTTTCTGTATCCTGCGCACCGGTGTTCTCATATGTATCGGAATCATCGGATTCGTCATCATCTTCATAGCCTATTTCGCGCATATCTTCTTCTGACTGCGCCCGCGAATGAAATGCCTTCTTAAAGAAAGATTTAATGCCACGGGTACTTTCATCGTCTTCCGGCAGAATAATATCATCGTCCGCATCACTTTCTGCTTCTTCCACCGCTTCTTCAATTTCATCGCTCTGGATTGCCGCAAGCTGCTTTTGTTCCTCAAACATGATTTCTCTGGTTGCTTCTATATCCTGCTTCTGATTCTTAATATCCTTTAAGATTTTTTTCTGTGTATTGGTCAGTTCAACGCCAAATTCCTGCTTTAACTGAATCGCCTTCTCCACATACTGTCCGTCCTGAAACCACAGTACAATATCATCACAGGTCTTGATACATTCTTCTTTTCTGCCTGTTTTGGCATATAACTTTGCCAGTTCAAACATATACTTTTCATCAATTTCATGCTCTTTGTAGTCCTCTAAGATTTCTACAAGTTCATTATCCGAGGCATTCTGTGCCTTTCTTAAATCAAAATACAAAAGAAAACGATTGACATCATGCGGTGACATCTTTTCATATTCTTCATAAAGTTCCTCTGCCGTTTCAAAATCTTCCAGCTTAATGAGCAGCTCCGCCAGCTTATAAACCAGCTTTCTGCCGCCTAAATTTCTGTTGTATGCAAGAATTGCCATATCTCTTGCTTCCAGATAATCCCCTGCCGCTTCCTGTACGTTAATAACAGTTGCCAGCGTGGACCAGTCCTTCACCTTCTGCCAGTTCATTTCCTTGGCAATCGCTGCCGCCTCCTGAAATGACTTCTTGGCAGCAAGCTTTTTAATTTGATCTACTTTTATATTAAATTCATACTTATCCAAAACAAACGCCACCTTTACTGTATATATCAAATAAATGATTTAAACATATTCTATTCAAGTTTATCACAGCGCAGTATTCTTGTAAACTCTTTTAAAAAGAAATGCCAACGTTGAGGCGTTTTTTGCCTATAGCGCCTATATAAAGTCGAATACTGCCTGCTCATAATCCATGCGCGTATATTCAAGTTCCTCATTTTTTGTACGACTGTAGTAATCGACAACAACCGTCTGCTGCCGGTTATGTACAAGCTTCTGTCCTAAAATGTAATTGACATCAAATCTTCCCGTAATCGCCGGGGTTGCACCTCGTGCCGGAACAATGAGCTGCACGTGGTTAGTCTTTAACAGCTTAAAAATCGGCTCCCAGATATAAATATCCTTTGCCGCACCGAACGGATTATCAATAAAAATGGTCTTGCCCAGTACACCCGCACTGTCTGCCGGCGCATTGATACTTGAAATATAATGAATTACCGCAATTAAAAACTGAATATAAATACCCTGTGACTGTCCGGTTGAACCCACTGCTTCTTCATACCGCAGATACCGGCTCTGGTCTTTCATGCGCTCTCTTTTATAAAGACTTACGCGGATGGCGTTCATATCGGTTACAATCACGGCAAAAAGGCGTTTCCAGCTTAACCGGTTGCGGATATATTTTAACCGCTCCTGTGTATTGTCAAAGCTTTCTGCCATCAGGACCGTTTCGTCAATGTATGCCGCCATTCTTTCCTTATAATCGGATTCTTTGGCATACGGCACGGACAGCCCGATAATGGAAATAACCTCATTATCCATCGTAATGCTTGAAAGCTTCGGCAGACGGTCAAGTTCCGTCTTGATATTACAGCAAATCTGGACACACCGGTTTTCAAAGTTGTCCTTGATACGCTCCATATCGGAAATCCCTTTGGATACGCGCTCTTTTTCCAGTGCAATCAGCGTATTGGTTTCGGAAAGTCTGGACTTTAACTGCTTCACGGCTTCAATGTCCTTTGGCACATGAACCGACATTTTAATCTCCAATGCCAGTTCTTTTGCATCACATGCCGTCAGTTCTTCCGTCAGCTTATCCTTTTTCTTTAAAAATTCTTCCAGCTTGCGCACCTCAAGCGCACACAGCTTTTCAAATTCTTTCTGTACCGTTTCATAGCCCGAAAAATCTGCTACATTTATGTCTGTATCCTCCGGCTGTCCTGCCATGGTATCTGCATTTTCCGTTTCTGACGCTTCCGGCACTTCAATGCCCGCTTTGGCAACAATTCTTGACAAATCCTTTTCCATTACGAGGAAATCCTGCATTTTTTCTGTCTGGCGTTTCTGCTCTTTTTCCAGTTCTTTGATCTGTCCTGCAATGCTGTCCTTATAATTTTTATGCTGTACAATGAACTGCTCCGGGTTATCACAGTCAAACGCTTCAAAAGCGCCGTACTTTTCTTCAATCTGGCTCTTTCCGTGTGCAATACTTCCCTGCAGACGGTTCATTAATGCATTCTGCGCTTCCAGTTCTTCTGCTGCCGCTTTTTCCTGCTGTACCGCCTGCTCACGTTCCTGCTCAAGCGCACACAGCGCATCATCCGGATTTGGGACAGCTTCTCCCTGTGCCTCTTTTGCCGCAAGTTCTTCCATTGTAAAATGGCGGCGTGCAATTGCCGTACTGCATTTTCCCATTGCCGCACGGTAATGTCTTAATAATTCTTCTTTATCATGCACATCGGCATTTTTTTCATCCAATGCCTTTTTCACTCCCGCAAAGCGGTTCTCCAGCTGTTCTAATGACAGCGCATGTCCGTCAGCATCCGCTAACCCTGCTACCGCACTGCCATCCGCCGCTGACTGCAGCACATGAATTCCTGCGGACTGTCCGCCGTCGGCTTCCACGCTTATATATGCCTGATAACGCTTGTCAAGACGGCTTTGCAGACGGTCATATTCTTCTGCCAGTGCATTTTTGCGCTGTAAGGCGGTCTGTTCTGCCTTTTCCTGCGCCTGCATTTCCTGCTCTTTTAAGAGCTGTTCCTGCTTTGCATCTGCCGCCCTCTGCGTGTATTCCTGCTTTTCACGGTACTGTACAAGAAGACTCTCTGCCAGTTTTGCGCACTTTTGCACGTATGGATACCGCTTACGGTTTTGTGCCAGCTTTTCCTGCACCTGTGCTTTCCGCTCCCGGCCTTTTTTACGCAGGGCTTCCTCCTGTTCCATTTCTTCCTGTAAACGCTGTGCTTCCTTTTGCAGTTCCTCTAAACGCACAGACAGCGCTTCAAACTCTTTCTTTGCCGGTTCTTCTTCCAGCTTTGAAAGTTCCTGTATGCGCACGTAGTCATTCCAGACAATTTCTTTTCTGTCGGTCAGTCTGACCAGTTTTTCCTGTGCCGCCGCCAGTTCTTCCTGCGCCAGCTTTTCTTCCCGCCCGCGCAGCTTTTCATCCTTTAAAAATGCCATATCCTTTCTGGCATATACAACATACTGTTCATTTTCTGCCGTAAGCTGTGCTTTTGCCGCCTGTGCAGACAATACCGGAATCACATAGGCACTTCTGCCAAAGTCCGCAAGCACCGGGTCTTCTTTGATTCTTGAAAAATCATTTTCAACAATAAATGCATACTCGGCATATGGGAATGCGGCAAGCACCTGTTTTCTTTCATCTTCCGAAAGCCCCGAAAGCCACTCGCTGCCTTCTTTTACATCTTCTCCGTACCGTCCTGAAAGATAGCTTTTTACCTTCTCCCGGTGTCTTCCGCCCGCACTGAATATCCCGTGCTTCATATTCTCAAGGAACTGCGTAAGCTGCGTACAGTCAGCGGTAAGCTGCTCACATTCCGCTTCCAGTCTGCGGTGGTTATCCAATACAACGCGGCATGCCCGGCGGGTATCCTGTTCCCCATAGACGGCCTTTAACTGTAAAAGCTGCTGCTTTTCTTTCTGTTCCTGTTCTTTTTTGGTTTCCGCCTGTCCTAACTGTTCTGTCAGCAGTTCAATCCGCGCACGGCAGGATGCCTGCTGCTGTCTGCCCTTTGAAAGCAGTGCTTCCACCTGTGAAAGCTGTCCCTCGGTCTGTAAAAGCTGTTCTTCCTGTTCTTTAATTTTCTGTGTGCAGGCACTGTATTCTTCGCCTGCCTTTTCCATCACAAGGATTCCTGCCTTTTCCATACAGGCACCCAGTTCTTTTTCTGCCTGTTCAATCTCTTTGGCAGTATGCACTGCAATCTGTTCTGCCGCCGCAGCCCCGCCCAGTAATTCCTGATAATCTGCCTTTGCCTGTGCCGCTTCTTTCTGACACGCCCGGTACTGTGTTTCTGCATTCTGCAATTCTTCACCGGCAGCATTCTTTTTCTGTACAAGCTGTGGCACAATCACCGCTGCCAGTGCATAGAGCTGTTTTGTCAGTTCTTCATCCGTTTGTCCGTTTGCCGCAATGGCTGCCAAAAGTTCATCGTAGAGCTTCTGATACTGTAAATATTCGCGGTATTCTACCAGACTTTCCGTTTCTTCCATCTGCCTTTTTAATTGTTCTTCCTGTTCCTTAAAATATGCCCGCTTCTTCTCATTTGCAGCAATCAGTTCTTCCATTCCCGCAAGGGAAGCCTGTTCTGTAAGCACCTCGGCAGTCTGGATCACGCGCTGCTGTTTTAATAATTCTTCCTGTAAATGAAGCAGTTCGTCCTTCTGCTTTTCTTCCTGCGCGCGATATCCCGACAGATTTTTTCTGCACTGCATAAGCAGCTTTAACAGCTGTCCCCGCAGATTTCCCTTTTCTTCATATAAAGAGCGGTATCCCAGAATATACTCTGAAAAAGCATCGAGCAGCTCCATCTGTTTATCATAATTGGTAATCTGTGCATTTTTCTTTGACAGTCTGGCAAGCGTATCCTTAATATCAAGCAGTGTCTGTGCCATCTGACCTTCGTCATTGCCCACTGCCAGCTTATTGTGGAAAGATTTCTGAATAATTTCTTCTATTAATAAATCCTCTACAACTTTACGGCTTGTCTTATAATTGGTTTCAAAATATGTTCTTACATGTCCTTCGGTCTTATTGATGCCGCGGATAATTTCCCATTCGCTCTCATACAGCCCATACTTGCTGATAAAACTCTGATATTCGCCCTTTCGGTCAAATATTTTTACCGAAACGTGGAAATCATTATGTTCAAGCTCCCGCAGATACTGCTTTAAACCATTATAAGTAATGCGCTCCCCGTTTTTTGTCAGCGGCAGATTTTTAATATCGTTTTCACCAAACTCCCGGTAAAAAATACAGTAGTTAAAATATTCCACGCTGGCATTGTCACGTCCCGCCGGTACTTCTTCTGCCGCAGAAAAACGCCCGGATATGCCGTCCGCTTCCGTGCCGTCTGCTTCCGTATCCTTTGCCTTTCTTGCGCAGAATCCCGTTGTCATATATTTATAGCCGTCATTGTTAGCGGTATCTAACTTCCATTCAATCAATGAGTGGATCACTGTATTGCCGCCGCCCGGACGGAACAGCTTTTCAACCGGCTGTTTTTCATCAAGCGTACAGTTCGGAATCACATTTTGAAGCAGCAGCAGCATTAAAAGACTCTTTCCGCCGCCGTTTGCAAGGTCATAAATCGTGTTACGGCAGTGAAAACGCATCATAAAGTCATCGTAATACTGCGTACCGAAATTGTATTTTACATTGTTTACACGGATTCTGTTAATCTGCGGCATGTTCGTCCCTCTCCTCTCCTGACTGGTCTAACAATTCCATGATTCTTCCTCTGGATTCGTCAAAATAATTTTCAACAACTGCGTGGAAACGGTCTGTCGGATAGTACCGCTCCTGATTGTCACTTAATAACTGCTGGCTGACTAAAAAGTTGCAGACCAGCTTTACAAAACCCGACTTGGAATTCTTCGCCGCCCTTAATTCCGACAATTCCACGGTTGCCGCCGGCAGGCTGTCCCAGCTTAACGCAAGGCTGCGGAAGCTGTTTTCCTCAATTTCACTTAAAACAAAGCCGTTTTTCTTATCCACAATGCCTGCCGTTGTATCGTCCACCTTGCGGACAATGTCTTCCACGCGGACAAATTCGGCATACGTTGCACTGATGGTATCCGTATAAAACTCCATAATAATATTATAGATGATAAAATACGCCAGATAGAGTTCGCCGTTGGTACGCAGTCCCAGCTCCCGGCGCAGCGCTTCATTGCTGTAGCCAAACAGGCTGCCGTGCGCTTTTGGCGCGGCAAACAACGAATTATTATATTCATAAACCGAAAGTTCCATTTTCTTTAACGACAACAATACCATATCATACACTTCCGGGTTGGTACTGTATTCCTGATACAGGGCAGCATTTGTCCCCTGCTCGCTTACCGTTTCCCCCGCCGCCAGTTTTGCGGATATTTCCAGTGCCTTTTCTATATTTCTGCTTTCCATTACTTTGTTCCCTTCCGTTCAAACACCAGTTCAGACTGTTCCATTGGCTGTTCGTCCTGCGCTCCTGCGGATTTTGGCGTAATCGTAAAATGTACCGGTTCACGGTCTGCAAATGCGCCGCTTAAAATGTCATCGAGAAAACTCTCGTTTTCCGTCTGACCGCCGATGACATACTCCTGTTTCTGACACAGGTTGACAAAAAAAGAATAGTAATCCGCATTTTTTAAAATATCCGGCGAATACATTCTGCTCATTGCCGCGCCAAATTCCGAAAGCGTAAACGTATCTCTCTTTTCAAATGCCGCCAGCAGATTATTCATTAAAAATGTATAGTTTTTACGAATACGCTGATCTTCCATTTCATCTGCAAACTGAATTTCCTGCGGCGGTTCTTCTTCTACTTTCTCCGCCGCTTCTGCCTGCTTTGGCTTCACGGTCAGTGCCTCGTCAAGTGAATCCAGCGTAAACCGCTTCTTTATATGCGGCAGTAATACCGGTGACAAAAGCTGTTCTAACAGTCCCGCATTGTCGCTGCGGATTAAATCTGTCAGAAGCGCCCCAAAATGGATATGGCTTCTTAACCGTCCGAGTTTTGCCCGCTTCACGGCTTCTTCTGTCATCTGCTGCATCTGTGTACATGCCGATAAAAGCTGTCCGTGCCTTGTCATGGCTATCTGTAACTGGCTGTCCAGCTCGTAAATCTCCTTTAAAGTACGGTAATAGCTCTCCGACTGTACCGGTTCGGCTTCCATCTTTGCAAGCGCACCCTCGATAAAATCTTTATTTTTCTTAAACAGCTTTTCTTCTTCATCAAACCAGCGCATACCCGTATGGACAAAATCTTCATACGCTTCAATCCCCGCAAAGACATCTTTGCCGAGCAATTCCATAATCTCATTTTTTCTGCGCTGTAGGCGTGCCACTTCTTCATTAATCCGCACAATCACATCTTTGCCGCCCTGAAAATTCTGTGCCTGTATCATTTTTTCTAAGAGCAGCTGCTGCACACTGATTCTGCTTTCTTCTTTAATTTCTTTCGTATCCAGATAGAATTCAATTGCATCGGAACTGATGGAATACCATACCGTATGGTCACGGATGGCACTTTCCAGTACCTTGATACGTGAAATACATTTTTTCTTTTCAATAGGATCATAATATGGAAATGTAAACGGTCTGCCTTCATTTTTAATTTTATCGAAAATGTAATCGGCAAGTTCTTTGTATTCCTGTGCTGAAAGATTCAGCCCAAAGTCCCGTTTGAGCAATGATGTAATAAAGTCCAGATATTCCGGGTAAGTGACGTCCTTTTCTTTAAAGTTATTCTCCTCAATAAAAAAGCGCAGAATCCCCATGACAATATATCCCATGTCCAGCATTTCATATCTGCCTTCCTGAAACTGGGCAAAGGATACATCCATCAGCTTAAAAAAAGGATAATATTTTTTGAGATTGAGCATACGCTCTTTGTGTTCTGTAATAATATCGTTTAACATAGTATCCTACAATTCCGTTCTGCCGTCCAATGCACGCAGCAGTGTCACTTCGTCGATATATTCCAAATCGCCGCCAACCGGCACACCGCTTGCAATACGGGTTACTTTAATGCCTGTCGGCTTAATCAGGCGGCTGATATACATCGCTGTCGTTTCACCTTCAAGACTTGAATTGGTTGCAATGATGACTTCCTGCACATCGCCTTCGAGCCGTTTCATCAGTTCCTTTAACTTAATGTCGGACGGACCGATGCCAAGCATCGGGCTGATTGCACCGTGCAGTACATGATAGACACCCTCATACTTTCCGGTCTTTTCATATGCCGCCATATCGCGTGTCTGTTCCACCACCATAATCGTACTGTGGTCGCGCTTTTCATTGGCACAGATTGGGCAGATTTCATCATCTGTCAGCGTAAAACATTCTTTACAGTATTTAATATGCGCTTTGGCATCCGTCATGGCAGATGCCAGTCCCTCAACTTCTTCTTTTGGCATATTTATAATGTGAAATGCCAGGCGCTGGGCGCTTTTTGCCCCAACCCCTGGTAATCTCGACAGCTGTTCTATTAACTTGTTCATATGACCGCTGTAAATGTCCATTAGAACAGGCCTCCTGTCAGTCCTGAAAGTCCTCCGGTAATCTTAGACATCTGCGCCTGTGATTCTTCTTCACACTTGCGGAGTGCTTCGTTGGTTGCTGCCATAATTAAATCTTCTAACATTTCTACATCATCCGGATCTACGGCTTCTGGGTCAATCTTGACCTTTGTAACCTCTCTTTTACCGGTAACGGTTACTTCTACAACACCGCCGCCTGCTGCCGCACTGAATTCCTTTGCTTCCAGCTCTGCCTGCTGTGTTTCCATCTGCTTCTGCATTTTCTGTGCCTGCTTCATCAGATTGTTCATGTTGCCCGGCATACCTCCCGGAAATCCACCTCTTTTTGCCATTAGATATATTCCTCCTTATCATCTACTTCTATTTCCATATTAACGGATTCTCTGATATCTGTAAATCGATTTTGAAAATCTTCTCCATCCTGTAGCTTTGTAACAATCAGATTCACATGGATTCCTGTCCGCTCCTCAATGAGCGCAACCAGTTCTGCCTTGTCATCTTCCCTTGAAAACAGCTCATAGGCTGTCGGGGAAGACGTCATCAGTTCCAGACTCTGCCCATCCTCTGCAAGCGTTACATGTGAATTTAATAAATGGGTGCGCTTTAGCGGTTCTTCAATCGAATGGACAATGGAGTCCCACTGCTTTGCCAGCTGCTTAATATCCTCCGGCATTGCCTCTATTACGCGCTTTTGTACCGGCTGGGATACTGCCATGCCTGCTGCATAGCCGCTGGCATTGCCTGCCGCATCCGCTATATCTGCCATACCGCTTATGCCCTGTGTACCTGCCGCAAACGGAGTACCTGCCGCCACGCCGTTTTTTAACGCTTCCATGGCTTCCTGCATTTCCTGCTCAAGCAGGGTGATGCGGCTTATCACATCGCCCATATCCTGCCGCTGTTCCATCGCCGGACGCGTCAGCTTAATAAGTGTCACTTCGACTTTAATACGCTTCTGTGTTGAGAATTTCAGCTCATTTGCCAGCTCCGACAGCACGCGGATATAGCGCATAAGTGTATCGACATCGACCTGTTTACTGTCTTTTTTTAACTGCTCTAAATTATCTGCCGAAACATCGATAATGTCTTCCGCCTTCGCTTCATCATCCGTTGTCTTTACAAGCAGCAGATTTCTTAAATACCATACAAAGTCACTGACAAACTGTCCTAAATCCCTGCCCTGCATAATAATCTGCTCTAAAAGCTGCATGCACGCATACGTATCCGCCTTTAAAATGTACGACAGCATTTCGGCAAATACCGCCGTGTCCACCGCACCAAGCACCTCTAACACATTTTCATACTTTAAATCCTGTCCGAGGTAAAAGGCGATGCACTGGTCTAACAGACTTAACGCATCTCGCATGGAACCGTCCGCCGCCTTGGCAACATACCGGATTGCCTTTTCTTCGACATTGATATGTTCCGCTTCCATCAGCTGCGATAACCGCCCTGCAATCGTTTCAATAGAAATGCGGTGGAAATCATAGCGCTGGCAGCGCGACAGAATCGTAACCGGTATCTTATGTGCCTCCGTTGTCGCCAGAATAAAAATAACGTATGCAGGCGGTTCTTCCAGTGTTTTTAACAGTGCATTAAATGCCCCTATGGAAAGCATATGCACTTCATCGATGATATAAACCTTATACCTGCCCTCCGTCGGTGAATACTGGACTTCGTCACGGATTTCACGAATATTGTCAACACCGTTATTCGATGCGGCATCGATTTCAATGACATTCATGGAACGCCCTTCGGCAATCGCCTTACAGGTCGGACATTCCCCGCACGGACTGCCGTCCACCGGATGCTCGCAGTTGACCGCCTTTGCAAAAATCTTTGCCACGGTTGTCTTACCGGTTCCGCGCGTTCCACAGAAAAGGTACGCATGCCCGATTCTGTCTGCCCGTATCTGATTTTTTAATGTTGTAACAATATGTTCCTGTCCTTTGACATCTTCAAATTCCAAAGGACGCCATTTTCTGTATAATGCCTGATATGCCATATTTTCTCTCATTCTGCCGCCACGGACGGCGCTTTTCTAAAAATACCGCTGCGAACTGCTTTTACTTTATAAATGTAAAAAAAGCCACCACATACTATGTGTTACACGTAATATGTGTTACATATAATATGTGCTGACGAAAACAATTCTCATCATAAAACCGCGCACCGGACGTCGTACAGCTGTCCACAGACGTTACCGGTACAGTTAGCTCGGCCCAGGCACCCTTCCGGCACACAGGAGGTTTCACTTAATGCTGCTTCATTCCTGACCTGACATGGTTCATGAATTCCTGTTGCGAAAGACCCAGACGTCAACACCACTTATACCGGGCAGCTCTACAGAAAACTGCCCTCGGCCCGATATCACCCCTGCTATAGCGGATTGCAGGTACAAGGCGCCGCTAATGCCCCGGCTGCGCGGTTCTTTGATTATACCTTTTATGACCCGGATTGTCAAGATTGTCAACCCTTTAACTCTTTTAAATACGCCATGAAATTTTCTTTATTTTCAAGTGCTGTTGTCGTCGGACGTCCAAGGTCCTCTCTTGCACCGATAGAACATTTCACTTCAATCAGGCTTAATTCGCTACGGTTTTTCGCTGCCTTTAAAGCCTCATCAAGTGCTTCAAACGTATCTACGGATACTGCATTCGGATAGCCGCATGATTTTGCCACACCAATCCAGTCAATATTACCGCCGACAGTCGGCATGCCGCCAACCGTTTCGTGTGCGCCGTTATTAATCAGAACGTGCACCATATTTTTTGGCGCATTCGCTCCGAGCAGTGCCATAGAGCCCATGTGCATCAGCACGGCACCATCACCGTCGATACACCAGATTTTTGTATCCGGCATACTTTCTGCAACACCGAGTGCAATTGATGAGCTGTGTCCCATGGAACCGACTGTCAGGAAATCATATTTATGGCTCATCTTCTTTGCTTCACGGATTTCAAATAACTCACGGCTTGCCTTTCCTGTTGTGGAAATCACCGGGTCTTCTCCGGAAACGTCTGTAATATGGCGGATAATATCTTCACGCATCATCGTATTGTTATTTTTATAAACAACCTTTTCATCATAAGAGAGCGCACCCTTGCGGATTACAAAGGCAGCATCTTTTCCCTGTGCAAGCACAGTTTTAAAGTCATCCATGGCAGCTTTTAATTCTTCTTCTGTAGTTTCTTTTCCCACGATAAATGGCTTGATATCCATATCTTCAAGCAGTTTTATCGTTACTTCACCCTGATAAATGTGCTGCGGCTCGTCATGAACCCCCGGTTCTCCTCTCCAGCCCACAACAAAAATCATCGGAATTGCATACACTTTGTCGTTTAAAAGTGATGCCACCGGATTGATAATATTTCCTTCGCCGGAATTCTGCATATAGACAACCGGCACCTTTCCTGTTGCCAGATGGTATCCTGCCGCCAGCGCCGCCGCATTTCCTTCATTTGCGGCAATCACATGATGTCGGGAATCTATCCCATATGTATTTATTAAATAGTTGCACAGTGCTTTTAACTGTGAATCCGGTACACCTGCATAAAACTCTGCACCGATAATTTCAACAAACTTCTGAACCTGCATTTTTTATCTCCATTCTGATACAGACCTATTCTGCCTGCATTTTTTCCAATACCTCACGGTAGCTTTCATCAATCACTGCCAGCTCTGCCACAGAGTCAATTTCAACAATCTGCTCTTTTTCAACCGGATGAATGCCAAGGTTTAACTTATCTAACTGCCGGTCTACAATTTCATCCCAGTATAAGCCCTCATAACCCGGCTTTTCATATGCTGCATCAATGGCATCGCGGATAACTGCCGCATCTGCTTTCTTAAAATAGGAAACGCCGACCATGTTATAACGGTCTGTCCCTTCTTTTCCGACACGTGTAATACGTTCTCCATCCCAGTCAAACACCCAGTCATCGGAAAAACCCGGAACCATTTTGCCATAATAGCAGGAACGTGAAAGCTCTGCATCAAAAATAGACAAATCCGAAATATACAAATCCGCTTCACAGATAAAGCAGTCTGCCGTTCCCATAACTTCTCTTGCCGCATGAATGGAAGAAATATTGTTAATCGTTTCAAATTCCGTATTTTCAATCAGTTCCACGTTGTCATATTTTTCTGCCAGATATGCAAACTGCTCTTTTTTGTATCCGACAACAACGTAAATCTTTGATACGTTTCTGTGTTCCAGCCCCTTCATAATCGTTTCAATCATTGATGTGCCGTGTACCTTTACAAGCGGCTTCGGCGTAACATCGGTCAGCGGGCGCATGCGTGTACCCATGCCCGCCGCCATTAAAATTGCGATTTCCATTTCCTTTATCCTTTCAAAAAAGCTTACAGTTCATCAATTAATGTCAGAATCTGCTTAATCGGCATTAAACGGCTGTCCACTTCTTTTGCACGATGATACTTTAAAATATCCTTGGCAGTCTGTTCCATCGCCGGGAATGCACTTCTTGTCAGCTGGTTTGCGTAAATAACGATATTAACACCGTGTTCTGCCAGTTCTGCTTCCGTAATTGTATTAAATGAAGACGGAACAACCACAATTGGTGTTTCCTTATCTTCTGCACGGAATTTATCGCAGAATTCCAGAATTTCTGCCGGGTCCTTCTTACGGCTGTGAATCATAATGCCATCAGCGCCTGCATCACGGAACGCTCTGGCTCTGTTTAACGCATCCTCCATACCCTGCTCTAAAATCAGACTCTCAATACGCGCAATAATCATAAAGTCATCTGTCAGCTGTACCTTCTTGCCTGCGGCAATCTTGGCGCTGAAATTCTCAATTGTATCCTGTGTCTGTGCTACTTCCGTACCAAACAGGGAGTTTTTCTTTAAACCGGTCTTATCTTCGATAATAATGGCTGAAACACCCATACGTTCGAGTGTGCGCACAAGATATACAAAATGCTCTGTCAGTCCGCCTGTATCTCCGTCAAAAATAATCGGCTTTGTTGTAACTTCCATGACATCATCGATTGTTCTGCATCTTGAAGTCATGTCTACCAGTTCAATATCCGGCTTTCCTTTCGCAGTTGAATCGCAGAGGGAACTAATCCACATTGCATCAAACTGGTCAAATTCACCATCATTTTCCACAACTGTCTTTTCCGCAATCAGACCGGTTAAACCGCTGTGTACTTCAATCGTCTTTACAATCGGACGCATTTTAATGAGCTGTCTTAAACGTTTTCTTCTGAATTCCGGCATCGCCAGTTTTTCTTTTAAGCGGTCATCAACACGCTTTACATTTTCATTATAAGTATACGGCACTTCGATTAATTCGCCGCCGTTCTTTTCTAATACTTCAATGACATTGGCACGGATTGCCGCTTCCGGACCTTCTTTCCAGTTGTCACCGTGAATGACATAATCCGGCTTTACTTCTTCAATAATCTTATCATACATAATATCATGCTGGATTACGACTTCACTGACACCTTCCAGATTCTTAAACAATGCCACTCTTTCTTCAAAACCGATCGTCGGAAAACGGTTGTAGCGGATCATTGCCTCATCACTTAAAATACCGACAACCAGTTCGCCATATTCTTTTGCTTTGTTGATAATGTTTAAATGTCCCTCATGAATCACATCGGTACAAAAACATGCGTATACTTTTTTCATCTGTTTTCCTCTTTCTTTCTATTAATCATTATATACAACCGGAATCGCAATATTGTAATGTTCCAGTGCCTCACGGAATACCTTGAAAAATGCCGTGATGTCGTCCTCGTCAATCGCACCTAAAGCGCACAGACGGAAGGTGTTCGTTGTAGAAATCTTACCCGGATAAATCGTATATCCACGCTCATAACAGTAATCATGAACCTTCTCAAAATCCCAGTTCGGGTCGTCCGGATAAATCGGCGATACTACAAGACCTGCCTGCCATTCTCTCTTAACGGCATCTTTAAAGCCCAGCTCGTCCAGTCCTTTGTGGATTGCATTAAAGACGCGGGTATGTCTTGCCCACTTGGCTTCTTCGCCTTCCGCAAAATACTCTTTTAATGCCTGTATTGTTGCATAAATTGTCTGTACCGGCGGTGTAAAATGCATTTCTCCTGTTTTTTCAAAGAAATGGTACTGTAAATACAGATTACAGTAATACGAACGCTTCGGATAGTCTTTTGAAGCTTCGATAATGTCTTTTCTTCCTATTATAAAGGAAAGACCTGTCATCGCCATCAGTCCCTTTTGTGCCGATGCCATACAGAAATCGATATTGTCTTTCTGCACATCAATCGGGCGCATTGCCAGTGTGGAGGTCGTATCAACGATAAATGCCGCACCGAATTCGTGTGCCAATGCACCGATTTCACGGATTGGATTTAAAATACCGGTTCCTGTTTCATTGTGTGTGGTGTATACCAGCGCAATGTCCGGATTTTCTTCCAGTGTCTTTCGTACCACATCCAAATCAGGGCGTTCCAGTACCGGAAACTGCAGATTGATATGCGGCAGTCCGTAATATTCACAAATTTCCACGGCACGGGTGCTATATGCGCCGTTGTTGACTACCAGCACCTTTTTATCTGCCGGAAGCAGTGAATTCAAACACACATCAATGTTTAATGTACCTGAACCACAGAATAAAACTGATGTATACTGCTGTGGATCTGCATGTACCGTCTTTAATAAATCTGCGCGTAAATCCTTCATCATAGAAGCAAATTCTTTTTCACGCGGACAGATATCCGGTACAACCTGTGCCATTTTTACCGTATCGGTCGTCGTAGACGGTCCGGCATTCAGCAAAATATTTCTTTTAATATTCATTGTCTTACTCCTTTTGTAAAAGCATTTTACATAAGTAATATATAGGTGATTTTTGAATCGTACATTTCATTATACATCAGTTTTTATTAAATGTATATAAATTTTTTTTAATACGTTCCGCATAGACCGCGGCTTCCTTTTCAATATTCTTACAGGACAAAATCTCTCCGGGGTCATTTGCCGTGAGCATCCGGATTGCATGGGCAGGAAGCGCAAAGCCTTTGTTAAAATGAAGGGAGCTAATCAGCTGCTCCGCACCGTATCAATCAGCTGTCCATATCTTTCCGGTACGGCGCCCTCTATCGGGCAGACCACTGCCAGCATTCGTTTCACCTCTTTTCCTTTCTGCCTTTCAGGTTACAGTTACACCCTTTTACTACCTGTTTCTTATTACAAATTTTCATTATACATTATCACTGACTTCCTCCAGTTCCCGATAAGCTGACTGTATCCGCTCATAGAGCTGTCCCGGCAGTTCCTGACACTCTGTTTCCAGGCCTTCTTTCGTGTACTTATTTTTGCAGCCGAAATAGATTTCATGAAGCGGTACCGAGCCGTAGTGATCTGCGCACAGCGGGTCAATCAGATTGGAAATATCCCGTCCGCGGTCAATATTTTCCCGTATTTTAGAAGAACTGACATCATCTAATTCACTGCCTAGCTCCAGTTTTATTGTGTCCTCATACAGGTTTTGTTTAATCAGCGGCTTTTCTGACCGCTTCCACAATACCCTTATGCCCTGATGAAAACGGGTCAAATGTTCCCGGAAAAAATGCCACTTTCGGTATCTGGGGTATTTCAAACCTGCCATACGCAAATTCATATGCCGTAATAAACCGGTACAGGTAACTAAGTGCCGATGCCCGGTTATAAAATGCCAGTGTCGCCTTTGACTGCTCTCCCACTACACTCATCAGATGTTTTGCAATATAGGAAAAATAGGCGCATTTTTCATCAAGTGACAGCTTTTCACTGCCAAACAACTCATGTCCGATAATATTGAGCGCTTCAATACTGATAGATTCCTTAAAATGCACCAGTCCTTTCATCAGATATCCAAGCAGTACTTTTTTACGCTGTTCATATGCCTCCGGTGCTTTATCACGCCCCCGGTAGCTGGCGTAATTTTCCAAAATTGTTCCAATCGTACGCAGGATGTATACTCCCGCTTTTTCATTCACTCCGTTTACCATTTTATAAAAGGTATCCGCTATCAGTTCATCAAACTCCTGCGGATATTGTTCAATCACCTGTTCCATCATCGCAATATTAATCTGTTTCATGGTTGCACCCGCCGCTACTTTCAAATCGTCAAGAAACATTTTAGAAAGCAGTTCTTCTTTACTGCATCAGACGGTTCTTCTGTAAAATTACACGGAAACATCACATGACGGCACCATTCATAAACCGCCTGCAACAGTTCTTTACCTGTCATGTGAATTTCACTGCAAAGCTCCTTTTCACAGTATTGCATCAGCCTCCGGCAGCTTACCTGTTCCGAACGGATTAAAAGTGCATCATATGCTTCTTCTAAACGACAGCCTGCAAGAACCGATAAAATTTCTTCCTTTGTCATCTGCACCTGATTTAAAAAATCAATTTCGGTAAGCATTTGTATGCATTTATCCTTAAATTCCAAGTAATCTGCCTTCATCTGAATTCTCCCTGTGTATTTTATGATTTTCGACGATTTCCGGTTTTTAAAAGTCTTTTTTAGAAAATACCCTCGTCAAGCATGGCTTCCGCAACTTTTAAAAATCCTGCAATATTCGCGCCTGCAATGAGGTTTCCGTCCATGCCGTATTTCTTTGCCGCACTGTCGATGTTGTTAAAAATATTTTTCATAATCTTTTTTAACTTTTCATCAACCTCTTCTTCCGTCCATGAAAGCTTCATGGCATTCTGGCTCATTTCAAGGGCAGATACGGCAACACCGCCTGCATTGACTGCCTTTGACGGTGCAATCATAAATCCTGCTTTTTGCAGTTCTTCAACGGCTTCTGCTTTGGTCGGCATGTTGGCAACTTCGATTAAAAGCTTTGATGTCCCCTCCTCTATCATGCGCTTTGCATCTTCCAATCCGATTTCATTCTGTGTTGCACAAGGCATATACACATCTGCCTTTACACGTCCCCACGGTTTCTCGCCGGCATGGAATTCCACACCGAATCTGTCGGCATAATCTTCACAACGGTCACGCAGGGAACCTCTCATTTCTACCATATAATCCACTTTTCCCCCACTGATGCCGTCTTTATCATAAATGTATCCGTCCGGTCCTGAAATAGAAACGACTTTTGCGCCCAGTTCATTTAATTTCTTTGCAACACCCCATGACACATTGCCGAAGCCCGATAATGCAAATGTTGTACCGGCAAGCTTCTTTCCGATAGATTCAAATAATTCTTCCGTAAAGTAAACAGCGCCATAACCGGTTGCTTCATTTCTCCCAAGACTGCCGCCGTAAGGAATGCCCTTGCCGGATAACGCACCGTTTTTATAACCGCCGACAATTCTTTTATACATACCGAACATATAACCGATTTCTTTGGAACCGCAGCCGATGTCGCCTGCTGGACAGTCCGTATCCGGTCCGATGTATCTGTAAAGCTCTGTCATAAAGGACTGACAGAACCGCATAATCTCGCCGTCTGATTTCCCCTTTGGATTGAAATCACTGCCGCCCTTGCCGCCGCCGATTGGCAGTCCTGTCAGTGAATTTTTAAAAGTCTGTTCAAAACCTAAAAATTTGATAATACTCTGATTGACACTGGGATGAAGTCTGATTCCGCCCTTGTACGGACCGATTGCACTGTTAAACTGTGCGCGGAAGCCTCTGTTTACCTGAACCTTTCCTGCATCGTCCACCCACGGTACGCGGAATGAAACGATTCGTTCCGGCTCACACATACGCTCTAAAATTGCATTTTTTTCATAACGGTCATCCGCTTCTACAACCGGTCTTAAAGATTCCAATACTTCTGTCACTGCCTGGATAAACTCCGGCTCATTACTGTTTTTTTCAGATACTTCCTTGATTACTTCATCTACATATGCCATCAGACATTACCTCCGAAACCTAAATTTTTTTAATTCTGCACGATGCCCGTCGGCAACCCCGTGTTTTTACAAAATGAAGAAGCCGTTTCCGAAAACACTGCGTATGTTAGACTTGTCAAAAAAAGAAGTCAATAACCTTTTCTTTGTTTGTTCGATAATTTTTTCTTTTTAAATTTTTCCTTAATTTGTGAAAGGTTTGGAAACTCAAATTTAATGAAAATAAATCCATGTTTGTGAACATCCGGCACATCCCCCGTATTTGGTTAAGTTTTCTAAAGTTTATCTTCTTTGTTTTCTTTACTTTCTGCCGGTTATTGTTTAATAAAATTAAGGGAATTTATGGGCGGTTTTGCGCGTTTTTTCTGTATCAATAAGACAATCTTAAAATCCGAACCGGATTTTTGAAATTTTTGAAAAAAAGGATTGCATTTTAAAAAGCGCTGATGTATTATCATTACATCGACATGTAGTATTCAATACTACATGTGATTATTTTAAATACCAGTGCATATAATATTTTATAATGTATATGTCAAAACATAAAAATATCAGGACATGCCGAACACGAAAAATCCAATAAAATAATGGAAATGCAGTGTACTCGGAGATTGGAGGAAATTATGAAACATTTTAAATTAAAAGACCCCGGAAGTGCCATTACTCATTTTATCGGTATGATGATGGCAATGTTTGCCGCAACACCGCTGATTCTGCGTGCCATGCGCGCTCCGGATACCGTTCATGTCATTTCTTTAAGTATTTTTATTGTGAGCATGATTCTGCTGTATGCGGCAAGCACAACTTATCACACTTTTGATTTGTCTGAACGCACGAATAAAATTTTAAAGAAACTCGACCACTGCATGATTTTTGTACTGATTGCCGGTTCTTATACGCCAATCTGCCTGATTGTCCTGCATGGCCGCACAGGGCTTATGCTGCTGGCACTGGTCTGGAGCATTGCGATTCTCGGCATTATTTTTAAGCTTTGCTGGGTTACATGTCCGAAATGGGTTTCTTCTGTGTTATACATTGCCATGGGCTGGGTCTGTGTCCTTGCATTTACACAGATTTTAAATTCCCTGCCTGCTGCCGCATTTAACTGGCTGCTTGCGGGCGGTATTATTTATACGGTAGGCGGTATTATTTACGCATTAAAGCTTCCGATTTTTAACGCACATCACAAATACTTCGGTTCACACGAAATTTTTCATCTGTTTGTTATGGCAGGCAGCATCTGCCATTTTATTATGATGTTTGAATATGTTGCGGTTCTTCCGCTGGCTTAAGACAAAAAAGAATGATATACGTTTTTTGAGAATTCTCATAATTTCCGTATATCATTCTTTTTATTTTATTCCGCTGTTTATCTGAATTTTATTTCAGCTTTAAACCTCTACATGTCCGTTTACAACATTCCATGTTCCATACTGGTTATCTGCCGGTCCATTGTACGTCAAATCCAATGCACCGTTTCTGATATACCACCAGCCATACTCATTTAATGCAAGACCTGTATAGTTCCAGTCTAAAGCTCCATTGGTCATATACCACCAGCCGTATTCATTTAACGCCATGCCGGTATATGTAAAGTCTAACACGCCGTTGGTCATATACCACCAGCCGTACTCATTAGCTGCCATTCCGGTATATGTAAAGTCCAATACGCCATTGGTCATGTACCACCAGCCGTACTCATTGGCTGCCATTCCGGTATATGCAAGGTCTAACGCACCATTGGTCATATACCACCAGCCATACTCATTTAATGCCATTCCGGTATATGTAAGGTCTAATGCACCATTCGTTATATACCACCAGCCGTACTCATTTAATGCCATTCCGGTGTATCCAAAATCTATCATACCATTTCTGACATACCACCAGCCATACTCGTTGGCTGCCATTCCGGTATAACTGTAATCTATCACACCATTAGTCATATACCACCAGCCATAATCGTTATATGCAAGTCCTGTATATGTAAAGTCTACTGTTCCGTTGGTAATTTTCCACCAGCCGTATTCATTTGCTGCCAGTCCTGCATAACTGTAATCAACTGCATCGTTTACATAATACCGCCATACACCATCTGCATCGAAAACCAGTCCATTGCGGCCGGCCGGCTGCGGGGTATCTTCAACATGAAGCTTTACTGCACCGAACTTCTTATTACCGTCTGCATCTGTGTTGTATACACAGGCAAGCAGTGCGCCGTCGTCTGTTTCAAAGAAGTCATATAAGCCATACTGTTCATTTGTCATTAAGACATTGCCATTGCGGTCGCAAATCATATATGCCTTATAATCATCTTCAATGGATTTACGCGTATATACCAGTAAATAATCATTCGTTCCGTCTATATCTGCATATCCCGGAAAATCGGAAATTATTTTATTCCCCTGTGCATTATACAGGTCTGTTGTATAAGCACCTGCTGCATTTCTGTTTACCCCGCCGATATAGGCTTCTGATGTATGTCTGCGATTATTTGGGATTCTTCCCTTTTCCTGATAAATGTCACTATATACTCCCGTAAGATTACCATTTTTATCTAACAGGCTATATGTTCCGTCTGTATTCTGTATCCGGAATACATACTTCTCATTTGCATAATACATTCTATACGTGGACTTGCAGGCAATATCTGCACCGTCCGTAAATGCCGTCTGTTCATACTGCTCATTATACATTCCCGCAAGTCTGACATCAACATTTACCGTGTCACCCTCTGTATAAGTTTTCTGCTGTGTTAAAAGATAACCCTCTGCCGTATTGACTGCACCGACACGATTTCCCTTTAACTCTGTCGGATTCTGATATCCGTTTGCACCGTCATAGCCAAAAACTGCTCCGCTGTTATCATTGTCCAAGTCTAAAACATTAATGACAACATCTTCATTCATTGTATAATACAATCCGCTGATATTGGTATAGCCTTTCTGTGTACCAAGTCTTTGAATCTCATCCTGTACATTCATCGAAAAGCTTCCGTCCCGCGAATACAGATATTTACTATATTCATATGTATAGCTATTCACATTGCCGTTACCTGTCTGTACTTTTCTGCGTGTACTTACTTCATAAATGGCCTTTTGCGCATTTACAACAGACATTTCAACTCTTATATTGCTTTCACCCGTATAATCCGTTGTATTCCACAATGTACCGTCTCTGCTGATAATATTTTGTATATAATTTCCTTTAGAAGCGTTTGTTATAATGGCATATCCATCCGTATCCAGCGCTGACGTATTAATTGAGGTACAGATTCCCGGCACTGCCATAACCTGATTTCCCGAGCCGTCATAAACCGTTGTACTGTCACCGTCTGTAATTGCATAATAATTTCCACCGGTAACACGTACTCTCTTATCTATATCATTGCTGATAAATTCAAGCGTATCGGTTTTCATATTATAAATTACACCTGCTGCCGACATAATTGCCATATCGCCTACGATATTTGCACAATAAAAATCATTGGAATACTTGTTGTCTGTTACGGTTTCTCCCAGCGAAATCTCATTCCCTGTGGCAGTAATAATCTTGTATTCATAAACAGGTGATTCTAGCTGGGTACCATTATGCCGGACTTCCTGTGTTTTACCGGTATCTATCTGTACTACAATAATATCATCTGACAATGGTCTTACACTTTTTGCATTATAGTAGTGTTCTGCTCCGCCAAAATAAGTTCCGTCTGTACGAAGCAGCGCGCACTGGTCATCCTTATATAAAGCTACCATGTTATAAAATGAACCCGATGTCGCTTTTACTGCCTTTGTAAACTTTCTTCCGTCTGCTGTCTTACTTGGAATTTCCGTCTTATTGCCATTCTCGTCCATCACAACAAGAACTGCATTTTCATCAACTTCTTCTCCAAACTTTCCACCCTGCATGAAGAAAAAGCCCGAATCGTCCACACCGCCGTCATCGTATTGTGTGTCTGCCAGCACATCAAATGTAAGTTCTTCCGTATCCGGTGCAAATACATCTGCAAATACCGGTGCCACACCGCCGGAAAGCATTGTTCCAAACATCATTGCCGATGACAAAACAGTGGCAATTGTTTTTTTCACCACTCTTTTCATATGGTTTCCTCCTTTATTTTCCCTGTATGTTTCACAAAATTGTGTCCATATTGTGAACATCTGATTCCATTATATCTTTGCCCATGTTTTATTACAAGTACCAAAATAATGATTTTATTGTCAATAACGCTATTGTCCACACTCCGTACAGATTCCCGGCAGGTTATCCACACTGTACCAGCCTTCCTGCACATTTTCACAGGACTGCGAAGCCAGATTTCCGCTTTTTTCACAGTACATACGCTTCTCTACGGTGCTATCCCTGTCAAATGCCGTCTTTTCACAGGAAATATCCTGAAAAATATTTTTCCAGATTTGTGTCACATGCAGATAGTTTTTCAGATTCAGCCGTTCTTCTTCCTCATCAAATCCAATCCACACCGCACCGATATATTCCGGTGTCATGCCGACAAAATACTGACACTTTACTTCTCCGTCTGCGCCGACTGTTCCTGTCTTTCCGGCAACTTCAATCCCGTCTATTGCCGCTTCCTTTGCAAGTGCCTGCGGCTGTGTCACGTTATTTATCAGTAGATGATTCATAATATCTGCCGTCTGTGTACTGACTGCCTTCACGCCTTTATGCGTGCTTTTTACTATCATTTCGCCCTCTGCACTGCAAAGCTTTTCATATAAATACGGCTGTTCATACGTTCCGCCGTTTCCAAACATCATATAACAGGACGAAAGCTTGTCCAGCGTAATACCGTCTGATAAATAGCCCAGTGCAAGCGCCGACAAATTGTTGTCTTCCTCTCCATTCAGATTCGTAAAAAGCAGTTTATCCCGCAGAAATTCATAGACGGTCTGTTCTCCCATCGCACGGCACACCTGAACCGCCGCCGTATTTTTTGAAACCTGAAGCGCCTGCGTGACCGTCACCATGCCGCCTTCCACACCATCATAGTTATCCGGCCATAAAACGATCTGTCCATCCTTGTTAATCGCGATCGGTTCATCAGGTATCAGTGAAGAAAAATGAATTTTTCCCGCTTCAACCGCCGGTGCATATACGGAAAACGGCTTAATCGTTGATCCAATCTGCCGTTTTACGGAAAGCGCCCTGTTATATAACAAGTTGCCTGCTGTACCGCCTGCTACAGCACGCACGGCTCCGTTGTAATCGGTAATGGTCATTGCCGACTGGATAAATCCGCCGCTTTGCAGCGTTGTAAAATTAAACCTGTCCTCATATTTTAAGGCAACCGTCTGTGACAAATCCGAATCCACGGTCGCATATGCACGCATGCCGCCAAAATAAAGCATCTGTGCCGCTTCATCCGCTGCCTTTCCCTTTTTCTTTAAATCCGCCGTCAGCTGCTTTATCAATCCGTCACAAAATGCGTCCCCGGCGCAGTAAGCCGTCTGTGTATCCACGTCATCTTCGTCCGGATATTTGTTCTCTTTTAAAATGCTTTTTGCAATATTTACAAGGTCTGCCACCTGATTTTCGTCCAAATTCTCCAGCAGGCAGGACTCATACGCTTTTGCCGCATTGGCAATGCCATATACACCATTTCCAAAATACAATCCGTTCCACAGCATTTCATAAAGCTGCTGCTCACTGTAATTTTTTGCAAGCTGTGCTGCCTGACGGCTTTGTGCCAGCCGTCCCGCGGGCATATTTTCAATTCCATTTTTTTCAGCTTCCCATGCCAGCATGCCTGCCGCAGAGCTTTTTAAGTTTCCCGTAAAATATGCCTTTAAGACATTTCCATAACCGAAACCTGCCGGAAGGAGTTCCACAAATTCCTGTGGAATTTTTTCATAGGAAACTTCTGTTTCTCCACCCGCATAAACCGTTTTATAGATATTTTCATCCGAATCATACACCGTAAGACCTGTTCCACGGATATTTCCGGCGGACAATAAAAATCCGCTGTGTCCCGCAGACGGCGATGAACCTGCACTTAGGCACACAACTGCCGCATACGCCAGACCTGCCGCGATATAAAGTGCCGCACAGCCCGCCGCTGCCGCCAGTACGGTTTTTAATATTTTGATTTTTCTGTCTGTTCTACTCTTGCCATTTACTCCACCCGCGCCGGTTGTTCCGCTTATACCGTCTGTCTGCCGGTTTATCTGCGTGTTTTTCATGTCCTGCGCTTCTGTCTGTTTTTTCTTTCCTCTGCTTGCCATTTTTATTCCTCTGCGTTTTTACATTTCTTTCATTTTCTTAAACTGCTTTCTGCTTTTATGCGTTGACCCTACATTTTATATTCCTTTGCATACAGCGCCGCAAACTGCACACCCAGTATGATAAAGAACAGCGGCGCAACCGTCACAATACTGTCATTTGCGACACTGTAGACCGCAAATGCCGCCGCCGCACAAAATGTCCAGCACGCGGTCGCATCCGCTAATTTCACGCTGTCCATATTTACGGGCTTTGAACTTCGCATAAAGCGCACAAACCGCCCAATCCCGATGAGAAATACCGCAAGCACGGCACAAAGCCCCACAATTCCCGTGTTCACCGCTGTCTGTAAGTATGCGTTGTGCGGCTTGTCAATTACGGTTGTATGCGTACCGTGGGTGTTTAAAAGTCCCACATAATCATTTTGCGGAAAATACATTGCAAAATTTCCTGCACCACGTCCGATAATCACGGTATGCGTCAACAACGGAAGCGTATTGACCCACGCATAGCCACGCCCCGTAAAGAGTGGATACAGCGCCTCTCCAAACCGCTTATTTAACGTAACGGACTCTGACAGCGCGCCGTTTTGTCCAATGCCGTAAAAAATATCATCCTGTAAGTAAAAATCCGCCGGTTCATCATAGCCCAAGTCATAATAAACCGTATTCTGACTGTACGTTACCGATACCGCCGCAAAACGGGAATCTGAAAAAGTGATCCTGTTGCCGTCATTTATTACTTCCAGCGGCTCACCCGCCTTGTCGTAAAATTCAAGCGTTCCGTCATTGCATACGGTAATAAGCGTTTCGTTTTCACCCTTTAACGTCAGCTCATTGCCTTCAAGCCGGATATCCTTTAATCTGAAAATACCTGCTGTACCCGATGATTTTGTCTGTGCATCCGATGCCCCTTGTGTATCCGCCGCATTTTCTTTATCTGCCGTGCTTTCTGCTTTCTGAACATTTGCCGTACTTTCATTGGTTATTGCATTTTTACCGATAGACATCAGTTTCCCGCCGCTTGCCGCATTACACAGCACAAAGATAACCACTGCAACAAGAATCAATGCCAAAAGCTTTTTTATCTGTCCTGCCAGCCCTCTGCCTTCCATGGCACATAAAAAAATCAGTTCTGCAAATGCCAGATAAAAAGAGGCCGTCGATTTTGCCGCAGTCACACTGAATAACAGACCACAGACCAGCAGAATATACCCGGCTGTTTTCCACCGTTTTTCCGATATCAGCAGCTTTTTAAACGCATACGGAAGCAGCAGAAGACAAAAGCCGCCAAAATAGTTCGGATTGTAAAATGTAAGTGATACATAACTTTTATAATTATCCGTATTCATATTGTCAATAAGCTGTGCGTATTTAGACGGTGCAATCAGATTTTTTATAAACGGCAGTTTTAAAACCGGTTCGTAAAAAAATTCAACTGCTGTAAGAACAATCGTTACTACGCATAAAACCAGCATTGCTTTTTCAAAAATGCGCAGTGTTTCTTCATAACAAAAATAATTCATTGCCCCGAAAAACAAAATACCGTATCCTATCAGCACAAAAACACCCTCGCCCTCTGACGGTGAACCCGACAACGCCAGTCCTTTATTTTTTGAAAATAAAAAAGACAACAGCACTGCCGCCGTATAAACGGCGAAACAAATCCATATTTTCCGGTTTTGCCTGTCACGGACCGGTGTCTGTGTAAGCACCGTATCCGGGAAAATATTTTCACCAATCATAATGCAGGTCATGACAATCGCCGCCAGCACTACCAGCACTTCCCTGTAATACAAAAAGAAATCAAACACATATCCATTGTAATTTTCAAAGACATCTGCCTGCGCATCTGTCAGTTTCCAGATTCTTAAATACGAAATCCACGGAATCACCATTGCAAATACCGCAATCATCCACGCGAATACACGCTTGTACCCCGGTACACTTTTATTTTTCATTATGCTTTCTCCTTTAAGTTTCTTATTCATTTATTATCCATGTTCCTTTTCTTTTCGTTTTATTATACCCGCCTGCAATCCCCTTTTACAAGTCCCACGCTGCATATTCCGTCTGTCTTTTTACAAATCTGCTTTCTCGTACAGGCAGCGTAACAAAAGGAGGCTTCCGACTGTTATGTCTGAAACCTCCCACAATCTATAATACAAGCGCCCGCGTACCTTTATCTACCCACTTAAATTCCATTCCTGCCATATGGCTGATTTTATTGCTTTGCTTTTTGTGTGAATTTTAAAGGCGCTTTATTTTCTTATCCTTTGCATACTAGTCTTCAAAATACGCCGCCGGGTCTACCGGTTCGCCGTCCTTTGTCAGCATAAAATACAGATTCGGGCCTTCTTCTACATAATATGCTGTCGGGTCGGATACCGTTCCCAAAAGCTGTCCTGCCACAACCGTGTCGCCTTTTTTTACCACCACATTATCTATCAGTCCATACGTTGTCACATAACCGTCACCGATTGCTACTGCCACGGTATTTCCCGTTTCTTCACTGTAAGTTACGGATTCCACAACGCCGTCTGCTGCCACACCGACATTGGTTCCCGCTTCTGCCGCAATGCTGACTGCCGGATTACATTTATACATTCCAAGTGTTTTAAAATAAATGGTCGTATCCATGCTGTATTTTAAAACAATATCGCCGGTTACTGGCCACATCAGCGTATCACTTTCATCAAAAGAGTACGCCGCAGCCGGATTTGCCTTGGCAGAAGTCTTTGCCGCCTGCGCTTCCTGTGATTCCTGCGATTCCTCTGCCGTGTCTGTTCCTTGTGCTTCCTTACCGGTTGTGATATTTTCCTGCGCAGCCGAAAGTCCTTCTGCCTTTGCACCGGCATTGGCAGCTTCCGCATCATCACTGCCGTCTGTCTTTTCCGGAACCTGTAAAATGTCAGAATATTCCTGTGTTACATCTTCTGTCCGAAGTGCTACATTATCCTGTCCCGATTCATTTAAGTTGACGATATTTTCCTGATTTTCTTTTCGTCCGGAATTGACCGCCACCGAATAAATTCCGTATCCAAGTGTCAGAATAATAGCAAATGATATGATTGTGCCAAAGACTTTTTCTTTATTCAGTTTGAATCCACTGTCTTTCATATGAACCTCCATTCCTTTTTCCGCCAGATATCTGACTGACCTTTGATGTTAATATGATTGCCAGTTTTCATCAAACTATACGTCTGATTACTGTGAAACAATGGTAATTCCACTGTAAAATGCCTTTAAAATCTGCTCGTAAGAACTGCCCTGTTTTGCCATAAAATCTGCGGTATAAAGGCTTACACCCATACCATCGCCTAAGCCTTTTGTCGTAATTTTAATCTTGCCGTTACTGTTTTCAATCGTCATTGCCGCAGACGATAAACCCAGAATTTTTGCAAATTCCGTTCCGCTCATAATGACATTGCCTGCCTGTATTTTGGTCACATAACCGCTGTCGGTTTTCGACACAATCTGAATATCCTGAAACGGCGCTTCTTCGTGCAGCCCTGCCTGCTCATAGCCGCTTTTTATCTTTTTGACAAAGTCTTTATACGTAAATGTTTCTACCCTTAAATAATCTGTGCTTTTAATATCCTCCGGGCAGTCCACCGCCGCAAGATACGCATATTTTTCTTCTGAAATCTCACTCCCGGACAACGTCTTTCCGGCGCTGACTGCTGTATATTTTGCCTCAATATATGCATTCTGATACATCATAACACTGCTGCCGGTTGATGCCACACAGTCTGCAATCAACGCATAATTACTTTCATAATTTTCCTGCCATGATGCCCTCATCTGCTTTTCGGTGAAAAATTCCAGACCAAGGCTTGTACTGTCCGCCTGCATCGCCGCTCCCATCACCCGGTAAATATCGGTACGCACCATGACACTTTCCGCTTTTAATACTTCAATTTCCTGCGATTTGTCAAACCGTGCCGCAAGCACCATCACAATAAACTGATTCAAATCCACCGCCTGCGTGGCATTTTTATACTGTATAATGACTTTCCTGCCCTGTATTATGCTTTCCGACACATTCTGCTCAATTCTGCCTGTCACGGTGGCTGTTACGGCATACGGCACAAGCAGGTCTATGAGAATCACTGCTGTCAGTACGGCAGCTTTATTTCTTAAAAAAATTCTTGTCCGGTTCATCGCGTTTTCCATCTCTTTCCGTAAACCTTTTAAGGTCTGCTATAACAGTTTATGAAAGAAATCAAAAAAAAATGTACAGACAGCCGGGAAAGATTTACTTTTCCGGACTGCCTGCACAATTCCGTTTATAATCATTTTTATATCCGGTCACAGACCTGCATGATTTATCAACACTTCCATTTAGTTCATCGGAACGTGGACTTTCTTTAACTTCCAGATATCAGATACATATTCTTCAATCGTTCTGTCGGATGAGAACTTACCTGCATTGGCAACATTTAACATCACGGATTTCGCCCAGCCTGCGCTGTTCTTATAACGGGCATCAATCTGTTTCTGTGCTTCTGCATAAGAACGGAAATCTTTTAAGATAAAGTACGTATCTGCACGTCTTCCGCCCTGGTTACTCAGCAGTGAATTGTAAATATCACGGAACATCTCAGGGTCTTCCGGTGAATATTTACCGTTAATCAGCTCTGTTAAAATCTCACGGACCGCCTGATCATTGTTAAAGATTTCCATCGGGTCATAGCCGCCTTCATTCTCATAGCGGATAACTTCATCTGAACTCAGACCAAAAATCACTGCATTTTCAATGCCGACTTCCTGAACGATTTCAACATTGGCACCGTCCATTGTTCCGAGTGTCATCGCACCGTTTAACATAAACTTCATGTTACCCGTACCGGAAGCCTCCTTAGAAGCCGTTGAAATCTGCTCGCTGACATCGGCTGCCGCAAAGATGATTTCACCGTTGGATACACGGTAGTTTTCAATAAATACAACCTTAATCTTTCCGTTGATGGAAGCATCGTTGTTAATCACATCTGCCACATTGTTAATCAACTTAATCGTAAGCTTCGCAATCCTGTATCCGGCGGCTGCCTTTGCGCCGAAAATAAATGTTCTCGGTGTCATATCCATATCCGGATTTTTCTTTAATTCATTATACAGATACATTACATGCAGAATATTCAGCAGCTGGCGCTTGTATTCATGCAGACGCTTTACCTGTACGTCAAAGATGGAATCCGGGTCTACATCAATGCCGTTATGCTCTTTGATATATTTTGCCAGACGGACCTTGTTCTTTCTCTTAATCTGCATAAATTCCTGCTGTGCCTTTTCATCATCCACATACGGAAGCAGCTTCTTTAACTGCGGCAGGTCTGTTACCCATGCATCGCCAATCTTATCCGTAATCCATGCGGATAACAGCGGATTGCCGTGTAAGAGAAATCTTCTCTGTGTAATACCGTTGGTCTTATTGTTAAACTTCTGTGGCATCATTTCATAGAAATCCTTTAATTCCTGCTTTTCAAGAATCTCTGTATGGAGCTTTGCAACACCGTTTACAGAGTAGCCTGCGCAGATTGCAAGGTGTGCCATTTTGACCTGTCCGTCATAAATGATTGCCATCTTGCGGATTTTTTCCTGGTCGCCCGGATATTTTGTCTTGATTTCTTCAACAAATCTTCTGTTGATTTCTTCAACAATCTGATAAATTCTAGGAAGCAGCCTTGAGAACAGCTCTAACGGCCATTTTTCAAGCGCTTCTGACATAATCGTATGGTTGGTATATGCAACGGTCTTTGTCGTTACGTCCCATGCTTCATCCCACTCTAAGCCTTCTTCATCCATAAGGATACGCATCAGTTCCGCAACCGCAACGGTCGGGTGGGTATCATTTAACTGGAATGTAACTTTTTCATAAAGCTTTCTGCAGTCGTCGTGGTGCTTCTTATACTGGTATACCGCTCTCTGGACGCTGGCTGACACGAAGAAATACTGCTGTTTTAAACGCAGCTCCTTACCTGCATAATGGTTATCATTCGGATAAAGCACTTCGACAATATTCTTTGCAAGGTTTTCTTCCTCAATCGCCTTCTGGTAATCACCCTTATCAAAAGAGTTCAGATTAAAGGTATTGACCGGCTCTGCATCCCAGATTCTTAATGTATTCACGGTATTGTTGCCGTAGCCGACTACCGGAAGGTCATACGGTACTGCAATGACAGAACGGTAATCTTCCTGTACAAACATATCTCTGCCGGTCTTTTCATCACGGTAAGAACGTACATAGCCGCCGAATTTTACTTCATAACGGTATTCGTCACGCTTAATTTCAAACGGATTACCGTCTTTTAACCAGTTATCCGGCACTTCAATCTGATAACCGTCCTTAATCTCCTGCTTAAACATACCGTATCTGTAACGGATGCCACAGCCGTATGCCGGATATTCCAGTGTCGCTAAAGAGTCCAAAAAGCACGCTGCAAGACGTCCCAGACCGCCGTTACCAAGTGCTGCATCCGGTTCCTGATCTTCAATCACATTAATATCAATGCCAAGCTCTGCAAGCACTTCTTTAATCTCATCGTATGCCATAAGGTTAATCATGTTGTTGCCGAGCGCACGGCCCATCAGGAATTCCATAGACATATAGCAGACAATTTTAACATCCTGCTTTTCATATTCCTTGTGGGTTGCAATCCATTTATCAATGATAATATTCTTGACAGAATACGCAACTGCCTGAAACTTCTGCTGATCATCACATTCATCGATATTCTTACGATACAGAAGCTTACAATTATCCTTGATATCCTTTTTAAATTCCTCTTTGTTAAAAGTATTTGTTCTAACCATCTGCGTCCCTCCGCTCACAAAAAGTTTCTGTCTTTTCTTTAAGAAAGTAATAATATACCAATAATTATACACTGCGAACCAGATTTATGCAACATCAGTATCTTTTTTGCTTTCCTATGAATTCCATCTTATTTTCTTGTCAGTTCGTAGTACACAATACTGCCCTGCAACAGTTTTACTTCTTTACGCTCGCCGATTTCATAATACGGCGCAAGCTTTGCCAGATGCTCCTCCTCATGGACATTTATCATGTACGGGTTTACAATCAGTACCGCCTTATCCTTTCCCTCTGATACCATTTTGGAAGAAAAATATTTTACTTCATTATAGAATTCCATTTCCTGTGTATTTTCATTCTCATAAAAAACTCTCTTTTTCGTTTTTTCATCCCAGTTTAAGTAATAAAACGGAAGATTGCCGCAAATAAATGAACCGTTGCTGTCCGGGATATAAATATCCGTTGTATCCGGGTGGTAATCCACATCTGCAAGCACTTTATCATATGCCTTGTCAATATACGTATACTGCGTATTATAAATGAGGTAATCCCCGTAATAAATGCTGTTGATATCGCTGACCTTTCCCGTAAAACAAAGCGTTGTATTTCCGGTATCCAGCTTTAAAAACAACCCTCTTGTCACCGGGTCAACCGTAAATACGCACTCACCGGCAAGTAAAACGCCAAATACTGCCGTCACTGCCATGCCTGCATATTTTTTCTTTAAAAATGTGCTTTCCGGCAATTCTGCCGCAAAAAGCGCCATACAATAAAAAAATATCAGATACAGCAAAACATCACCCGCTACATTATATCTTGCCACCGATGCCGTAATATACAGACATGAAAACGATAAAAATGCAACAAATGCTCCGGCGATACCGCAGATTTTACACGATGCCTGAATTTTTTTCCTGCCTTTTACTTTTAAAATAAACCACCACGCAACCGCAATGACAATACCGGCTGTCAGTATCCAATTGAAATTTAACAAAAACTGTTGTTTTAATTTAACTGCCACAAATGCCGGCTGAAAGCCCAGACAATTCTCTCCTGTGCTGTCCCAGCGCAGTCCCGGTTCTTCATTTCCGTTTTGTGTCCACGTTGCAATACCACCGATAAACTTTGTATAATACAGCTGTAACAGTGTCACTGCAAGAATTGCATATAACTTTACATCTTTAAAAATTGCTTTTACGGCATGGCTTCTCTTTTCTGCAATATGCTGGATAAAAATGCCAAACACCAGTCCGCCGACCAGCACCAGTCCTGTTTCTTTCGTCTGAAAGCACAGAAGCGAAAAAAACGCCGCAAGAACCGCCTTGTCATACACATAGCTGTATAACAGAAATATAAAAAATACCGCCAGTGCATAGTCCGGATTAAAATACATGGTCATACCGAAAAACAGTGGTGAAAATGACAGTAAAAATGTACACACCGCTGCTTTTCCTTCTGTAACCTGCGGCAGGATTTTTAAGAATATGCGGTACACACACCACAGCGCCAGTGTCGTCAGAATCAGGCTGGTCAGTGTAACACCGATGACTTCCTGCGAAAAAGCAAGTTCTCCCGGCAGATATACAAGGCAGAATCCCAGTGTCGGATGTCCGCACAGCGCATAATTTTCCACGAACTCTTTAAAACCCGTATATTCAAAATGATGTGTTCCGAGAATCAGCCGATAATAATATTCTCCCGAATCCCAGCGCGGAAGCTGTGAAAGCAGCGGCACACGGCATAAAACTGCAATAAAAATAAGAATCAGTACCCACTTATGCGTATTGAAAAATTGTCGTATATTTTGCAGCGAAGCATTTTCCATACACAGATTTAACAGATATTCTGTGATAAAATAAGCCGCAGCGAAAAAAATCATTGCCAGATAGAAAATACTCCGGCTGTCTGCTGCCACCATATACAGCTTATAAAGTCCGGTTGCCAGACAGAATGTCATCGGAACAATACAGACAACCGCAATCTGACCTGCGTATTTTTTCAGATACCGGCACACCAGAGCAATCAGCACTGCTGTCACTGCCATTGCCGCTATCAGGATACAAAGTGGTCTTTTACCTCTCCATTCCAGTATATAGCCGCCGTAAATCAACGATGTCACCAGCATCAGCAGCACTGCCGCCACTGCATGATACACTTTTTTTAGAAACTCCATATTCATCTCCATTCTTTCTTTACGCTTAAAACACAAATTGCATCAGGCATATTTTTGAAATAACCTGATGCAATTTGTCCGTTGCAGTACTGTGCAGTGTTACACTAAATTCTCTCTACGCCCAGTGTTACCTGCTCACCATTAATATTCCATTCTTTTGTAAAGCCTTTTGCTTCTCCCTCTGTAATGTCTTCTGCCAGAACAATCTTTGTAATCTGTGCTGCATTTTTGTCAATCAGTGCAGAAATCTTGTCATTTCCGCTGACCGTTACATGAATCTTATCCATTACTTCAAATCCTGCATCCTTACGCATGGTCTGAATCTTGCTGATGACTTCACGGATAAAGCCTTCTTCTAAGAGTTCCGGTGTTAAATTCGTATCCATAACAACCGTAATGCCCTTATCGGAGCTTGCCACAAAGCCTTCCTGCTGTGTCATTTCAATTAACAGATCTGCCTTTTCAAGCTGGATATCCTGTCCGTTTGCCTGTAAGGTGATAAATCCAACCTTATTTAACTCATCCATTGCGGCATTGCCGTCAAGTTCACCAAGCTGCTTTCTGATTTCACCTAAGAACTTGCCGTACTTCGGTCCGAGTGTCTTTAACTGCGGCTTAAATGTGTAAGAAGTGAAATCTCTGACATCGTCCTTGTATTCAACTTTCTTTACATTTAATTCGTCTGCGATAATATCGGTAAAGAAATCATCCAGCTTCCACGGCGCTTTAATGAACATCTGTCCGATTGGCTGTCTGTTCTTGATATTGGTTGCGTTACGGCATGCACGTCCGATAACAACGGCATTTAATACGTCTTCCATGTTGTCTTCAAGCTGCTTGTCAATCCATTCCTTATGCACTTCCGGGAAGTCACACAGATGAACGCTGATTGGCGCATTTTTATCAATGCTGCATACAAGATTTCTGTAAATGCTTTCTGTCATAAACGGAATCATCGGTGCGGCTGTCTTACACAGCGTAACCAGTGTTGTATACAATGTCATGTATGCATTAATCTTATCCTGTTCCATGCCCTTTGCCCAGAAACGTTCACGGCAGCGTCTTACATACCAGTTAGAAAGCTCGTCTACAAAGTCTTCCAACACTCTGGCTGTTTCCGTAATCTTATAATTTTCAAGATTGTTGTCCACTTCTTTGACAACCGTATTTAACTTGGAAAGAATCCACTTATCCATAACCGGAAGCTTATCGTATTCCAGTGTATATTTGGTTGCATCAAAATTATCAATATTCGCATACAATACGAAGAACGCATACGTATTCCAGATGGTTCCCATGAACTTTCTCTGACCTTCCGTTACTGCCTTGTCGTGGAAACGGTTTGGCAGCCATGGTGCGGAATTTTCATAGAAATACCAGCGGATTGCATCTGCGCCGTGTGTCTGTAACGCATCAAACGGGTCTACGGCATTTCCCTTGGACTTACTCATCTTCTGTCCGTCTGCATCCTGAACGTGTCCTAAAACGATAACATTTTCATAAGGTGCTTTGTTAAACAGCAGCGTTGAAATCGCAAGCAGTGAGTAAAACCAGCCTCGTGTCTGGTCTACGGCTTCGGAAATAAATTTTGCCGGGAACTGCTGTTCAAAAATTTCCTTATTTTCAAACGGATAGTGGTGCTGTGCAAACGGCATTGAACCGGAGTCAAACCAGCAGTCGATAACTTCCGGCACACGTTTCATCATACCCTGACACTTCGGACACTTGCAGGTTACCGCATCAATATACGGTCTGTGTAATTCGATATCGTCCGGGCAGTTGTCGGATTTTTCTTTTAATTCCTCAATGCTTCCGATAGACATCATTTCTCCGCAGTCTTCACACTGCCAGATATTGAGCGGCGTACCCCAGTATCTGTTTCTTGAAATACCCCAGTCCTGAACATTTTCAAGCCATGCACCGAAACGTCCCTTACCGATTGTTTCAGGAATCCAGTTGATGGTGTTGTTGTTGCGGATTAAGTCATCCTTTACTTCTGTCATCTTGATAAACCATGATTCTCTTGCATAGTAAATCAGTGGTGTATCACATCTCCAGCAGAACGGATAATCATGTTCAAACTTCGGCGCATCAAATAACTTGCCTTCCTTGTCTAAATCCTTTAATACTTCCGGGTCTGCCTTCTTTACAAATAATCCGGCATATGGTGTTTCTTCTGTCAATTCACCCTTGCCGTCTACGAACTGTACAAACGGAAGGTCATATTTTCTGCCGACCTTGGCATCGTCTTCACCGAATGCAGGGGCGATATGAACGATACCTGTACCGTCTGACATCGTAACATACGTATCACAGGTTACAAAATGTCCCTTCTTATGCTGCTTTTCGGCAACTTCAGCCGCACATGCATATAACGGTTCGTATTCCTTGTATTCTAAATCTTTACCTGTATATTTTTCAAGAACTTCGTAGTCAACACCTGCGCCGCTTCCGAGTTCCTTACCTTCTTCAGCCTGAACGCCTGCCACAGTCTGACCTGCCTTAACAGCCAGTCCACCAAGTACCTTGTCAAGCAGGGCTTCTGCCATATAATAGGTATAACCGTCTGCCGCTTTTACCTTGACATAAGTTTCTTCCGGATTAACACAGAGCGCAACGTTTGATGGAAGTGTCCACGGTGTTGTTGTCCATGCAAGAAAATACGCATCTTCTCCCTTTACCTTGAAACGTACGACTGCGGAACGTTCCTTGACATTTTTATAACCCTGCGCTACTTCGTGTGAAGACAGCGGTGTACCGCAGCGTGGGCAGTAAGGTACAATCTTAAAGCCCTTGTATAACAGACCCTTGTCCCAGATCTGCTTTAAAGCCCACCATTCTGATTCAATAAAGTTATTATCATAGGTAACATACGGATGTTCCATATCTGCCCAGAAACCAACGGTTGATGAGAAATCTTCCCACATACCCTTGTACTTCCAGACACTTTCCTTACAATGCTTGATAAACGGTTCCAGACCGTATTCTTCAATCTGTTCCTTGCCGTCTAAGCCTAACATCTTTTCAACTTCAAGTTCTACCGGAAGTCCGTGTGTATCCCATCCTGCCTTACGAGGAACCATGTAACCCTTCATTGTACGGTATCTTGGAATCATATCCTTGATAACACGTGTCAGCACGTGTCCGATATGCGGCTTTCCGTTTGCAGTAGGCGGTCCGTCATAAAATGTGTACACTTCACCTTTTCTGCGGTTGTCTATACTTTTCCGGAAAATGTCATTATCCTTCCAGAACTTTTCTACTTCTTTTTCTCTTTCTACGAACTTCATATCCGGTGATACTTTTTCGTAAACCATAATGTAACTTCCTTTCCTGCCCGCGGCAAATAACTTCTATTTATAAACTACTGATTTTTGAGGTTTTGCACATTCCCACGCCGAGCGCGGTCGTCTGCGGCAAACTGCAACTTCGCGCGAGTGCGCATCATCGGCACGTAGTGCCTTTTGTGTAATATTACACAAAAAACCTCCGCCGTAATACGGCGGAGGGTAAAATCATTCGTTCTATCCAAAATCCAAAACCAATTACGACATACCAGCATATGCGTCCCCTGTAACGGTGGGATTACCGTCCTCATTTACTTACAGGTTTCCTGCTTTCAGTTTGGATGCTTGGAAGTGATGTTCAGATAAATTCTACTTGCACCGGCTCTCACCCTCCCGGCTCGCTTTTGCGTTCAAAGATATCCTACTGTCTTCGTCATAGCATTTAGGTTCATTTTATAAGAGATTATGGTTCTTGTCAAGAATTTTACGCTAATTCTTTGGTTATAAAAAATTCAGTTGTAGAGATTGAAAATACTGGCTATAATGATAATAAAGAAATAAATGTAAAAAGTACATTCTTGTTTTTAGAATATAGAATTTTTAAAAGCAAAGATATAGAAGCATAGAGAAAGGTCGTGATATAATGGTAACTACAGAATCTGTAACTATTAACGTTCCAACAGAAATGGCAAAATATTTGATAACAATGAATCCGGAAGCTGAACTTACCAGAAATGCGTTACTACTATACCCATATATATTAAATCAAACGATATCTCATGGTCGTGCAGCTGAAATTCTTGGTATTAGAAAATCAGAACTGATTGATTTGTATGATACATTAGGCTATTCTTATTTTGATATGACAATGGATGACTTAGACGATGAACTGAATACTTTCAGACAGTTAAAAAAGAAGGAGGCTGCCATATGATTGTTGTATCAGATACAACACCGCTTATATCGCTTCTTAAAATCAATCGTTTGGATTTGTTAGAAAAATTGTTTGGAGAAGTATTTATTCCACAGGCGGTATTCAACGAACTGACAGCTGATGAACGTTTTCAATTAGAAGCCGAACAAATCCGTCAAAAGAAATTCATTTTCATAAAGCCTGTAAATGTTCCCGAATCCGTTAATATCTTAAAAAGAGCAACGGGACTTGACCTCGGCGAGAGTGAAGCCATTGTTCTGACCGATGAGTTAAAAGAATGTATCACCGGATTGCAGCACGCAGGACGTCATATCGGACAGCGGCATTATCAAATGCTGTTAAACCGACTGAAAGATTAAAACAGACTTTGGGTAATAAAATCCAAAGTCTGTTTTTAGGTTTTAGATTGAAATTTACGTAATGTGATTTAAGCTGTTTCCAATCAAAATTTCTTTGTTCCTTCAATTATTATACTCGCAGTCTTCCGCTTGAAACTTCTTCACAGAATTCATCAACACTGCCCTTAAAACCAACATTTCTAATCTGACGAATCAGTTCCTCCTCCATATGACCATAGAATGGATAACGGTGGTCGGCACTTCCGATTACAGGTGTCATATAATCACCGAATTCCGCACTGAGCACTTCATCCCAGCTTGCCGGAGCATTTACACTAAAGTGCTCAAACGGCATTTTAATAACTGAATTAAAACATTCTTTATGCATTTTGTAGCTTTTTTTTCAATCCAAAATTGAAATTCGGTAACATAATCGGCTTCCTCTTTATAACATAATGCAGATATGCTATCTATAATTTTCCATATCTGGTTTTCAACCTCTGCAACCGTTGCCTTTAATTCAATTTTTACATTGCACAGATTACCAAACGCTGTTAAACATTCTATTAAGGAATTTGTTTTTCGCAAATCATCCCATTTTTCAAGTATGAGCATACCTGCTTTTATGATTTCTTTCTGGGCAGTTACAAATTCTGGGTCCCTTGATAAATAATCCACCGGAAAAATATCAATACCTGCCCGCTGATACGGAAAACCGTGAAAATATTTCATATAATCGTTAAAATCCCACAGTTCCTCATCTGCGATTACTCTTAATTGTGGTACAAAAGCGGCCGTCTGCAAACGTGGTGAATCTGCATACATTCCTGCCACAACAAATCCGTGTGGCAGTTCCTTCGGAAGTATTTTTATTAACTCATTATATTCCTCTCTCATAAGACATATATCAATATCGTCATCCCACGGAATCATTCCTTTATGTCTTACGGCGCCAAGCAGGGTTCCCCAATCTGCAAAATATCTTAATTTATTTTTTCTGCATACATCCGCTACAACCTGAAATACTTCCATTTGAGCCGCCCATGCCCGTTTCATCATAGATGTAATCTCAAATCCTTCTCTTACTTCTGCTTTAAAAAAATCATCATCAAATTTCATATATTACCCGTGTATGATAATCAGAAAGTAAACCATCATACATTTCCTCCCCTTTGATATCGTGATTCAACACGATTCAGATGTCTTTATGATAACACAAAAACATCTGAATTTGGAAAATATTTTTATGCTTCCAGCCTTTTACTGATTTTAGCAAAATCAATTTTAAGTTCCCCGTTATAAATTCCCACAGGAATCTTATCCTGAAATTCGAAAATACTGACCGTATCTTCCGCATCATCATTCTGTGCAAATGTATAGACAATCACTTTCATATCCTTCGGGTCAATCATCCAGTATTCACGAACACCTGCATTAGAATATTTATATGTCTTAACGCCGATGTCCTTTCTTCTTGTAGACTTTGACAAAACCTCTGCCACAAAATCAGGCGCACCGTAAATACACCTGTTAATATCCTTACTTCTGTCACACAGAATAATAACATCAGGTTCCACCATCGTCTTGTCATCACAGTCAAGCTGGACATCTACGGGAGCTATATACGTCATGCAGTTGCCTTCTCTTTCCTCAATAAAGCGTTCTATCTGATAGCACATCTGCAATGCTATTATCTGATGAACCGTAGTCGGTACCGTCATCTCATAAAGCACACCGTCAATCAATTCATATCTTTTATCTTCAGGCAGTGCATAATAATCTTCAAGCGTATACTCGCCCTGCTTCTTTTGTCCATACGGCACAGCCGCTCCACAAACCATATCAGGCTGATTTATTAAGCCTGCTTGTTCATCATCTGCGAATCCGGCAGGTTTATCCTGATTCACAGGCTTTAACACACGTTCCAATGCCTGAAGCGTATCGTATCTTGGCGACTTCGTAACCCCTGTAAATATCTTCTGGATTGTTCCCTTCGGAATCCCTGTAAGCTGTGATAATTGATCATAAGAGTAACCATGCTGCTGCTTATAATACTGCATTTGTGATAAAGTCATATGTACCTCTCTTTCCGCAAACAAATGCAAAAATGGATATAATATGATACATAGCATAATTGTATCATATTATATCCATTTGTCAATAACATATCATTACTATTAATAAATGTTTATTCCCGTTATTTCATCAAAGTAATGATTTGTTCCGTTAATATTTACCAGACCTTTCATCATTGCTCCGGTAATCAAATCAAAATAATAACGTCCATTACTGTTTGCTGTCCAGCCCTTTACCATATGGCCGTCTTCATCATAACGAACCCATTTTCCGCCGTTTGAATCCTGATATACGTCCTTGCTGACTGACTTCTTTCCTCCGTCAATCGAATCCAGCCAGTACCATGCGTCCGACTTAGGATCGTAGATTTCCTTGCCTCGGCCCTCTAAGCCCTGACGAACACCCAATTCATACCAGTACTCATTGCCGTCTATTGTATACCATTCGCAGTCAATACCTACGCCTGTCACCTTATCAAATGCACATGGTTTTCCGTCAATCACAACAGCTCCATGCTCCATCTGACCTGTTATATCATTATAATAATAAACTGTTCCGTTTTCCGTCGTATACCAGCCCTTTATCATCTCTCCGGTAATCTCATCAAAACGATACCAGCCGTTATAACGGTAATCCTCGCCTTTTACCATCTTACCCTCTGAATCATAGCGAACCCATTTACCGTTTTCTCTGTTTTCGTTGCTCTCAGGAACATAAACATCTTTATCGACTGCCAGCGTTCCGTCAGCGTCAAACCAGTACCAGCCATCGCTAACAGGGTCATACACCTGTTTATCTCTTGACACTGTTCCGTAATCAAACCAGTATCTTCTGCCGTTTTCATCTGATGCCATTCCGTTATACTTCTCAACAATCTTACCATTTTCATAATAATGCAGACTTCCGTTCTCATCGGCAGCTACACCTGTAAATGTATTTTCAGGAAGTTCAATAACATATACATATTCTGCAACATCACTTTCAACGAGGTCTGCATTTACTGCATACGCTTTAATTGTTGTCGTTACACTCTTTCCTGCTTCACCCTTAAGCTGTATTTTTTCCGTATACAACACTTTTGTTGCGGAAGTCTTTGGATCAGAACCGTCCGTTGTATAATAAATCTTTACTCCGTCTGCCTTTGAATATAACTCAATTTCCCTTAATTCCCTGTATGTTCCCGGAACAACACTTGCAATCAGTGATACTACAGCGTCATCTCCCACATAATCAGGATTACTATACATATAATATCCTTTCAGGTCTTTAAAGTTAGCAATATATTTATCAGTTGTCGTTCCAACCGAAGTTACAACTGCATATAATTTATGTTTGCCGCTTACGCCTTCCGGAATTGTAACCTCCATTTCCAAATCGGTATACGAAGACGCCGTAATCTGTGCCTTTGCTATTTCTGTTCCGTCCTTATCATCAAGTCTTATTGAAACATACTGACTTCCGTTCTTTGCTTTTCTTGCACAATTTATTGAAAGCCTTGTAAGTCCTGTGACATCACAGTCAGGATATGCAAAGCCTACACTTCCAACTTCCTTATCCTCAACGGTTGTATTGTAAGCATTATTATATACATAGCCTACGTTAGTATTGCTGTTTTCAAGCTTAGGAAGTGCCTTTCCTGCCTCTGTATTAAAAAATCCCGTTGCCTTTGAAACGTCTGCTGTCCAGCTTCCCTCAATAAATTCCGGCTCATTTTTTCCAAATCCGCTGATTGTATATGTAACGCCTGCTTTACCCTCAAAGGTAATCATATTTTCAGCTTCATTTAATTGCGTCTTTATTACATTTCCGTTTGAATCGATAACCTGTGTCTTTGCAATATAATCATATCTTACGTTTACCGTTCCGTCCTGTGATGGTGTAACGGCTGCTGAATCTGCAACGCCGTTTTTCCATGAGCAGTCAACGCTTGCACCGCCTCTTGCCTTAAAGCCTGAATAAGAGCCCTCTGTCCACTGTGACGGTAATGCCGGTAATAAATCAATAGCTCCGTCATGTGACTGTATAAGCATTTCCAAAATACCTGCCGTAGCTCCGTAATTTCCGTCTATCTGGAAATTCGGGTGCTGGTCAAACAGATTTGGAGAAGTTCTCGTTGTAAAAAGCTGTTCAAGCATAGAAGAAGCTGCATCACCGCCTAAGGCTCTTGCATTTAATGAAATTCTCCATGCAAGTCCCCAGCCCTGTCCGCTTCCTGCACCTCTTGCCGCAACAGATTTGCAGAATGCTTCATAAATTGCCTGTTCATTTTCATCTTCTGAATATGCACTCAAATGTGTTCCCGGATACATTTCCAACAAATGTGAGCAGTGGCGGTGTCCTGATGCATTGGAAGCCCCATGTGCATATACACCTATCGCCTGTGTCGGGTCTGCTGCAAATGGATTTACAACATTCCATGTAGGTGATGAACTCTTTGAAATATCAAATGTTACATCTCCTCTTGCCCATTCCTTGATAAGTCCTGAATTATCTATTAAATTTGGTGCAACAGTTCCTTTCTCGTCTCCTAAATATGTTGACGGCATCTGCTTGTCTATAACTGCAAGAAGCTCTTTATTTTCTTCAGTCTTTCCTAATATTTCACTTGCCTTTGTTACCATATCATATAAGTTACGGATTAACTGCGTATCCATTGCCGCACCCGGCTGTACGCCGCCCTGTTCAGGTGAACATGAAGCCGCTGTTACAAGATAGCCTGTCTTTTCATCTACAACAACGAACTGCGTAAAAAACTTAGCAGCACCTACCATGTACGGATACACTTCTGAAAGATATTCCGTATCAAAATTGTACTGATAATACTGCCATGCATGGTCAAGCAGCCATATTCCGCCTGTCGGCCATAAACCTGCCGTTGCATTATCGATTGGCTGTGTTCCTCTCCACAAGTCAAAATTGTGGTGTGTAACCCATGGATCTCCCGGCTGATAAGTGTCATCGCCGCGTTCATTATAAATTGCATACTGGTTAGCCGCAGTTATTGAACCTGACTGCGCCAGCTCATCAAATGTATCGATAAGAGGACGCTCACATGTTGACAGACCTAACCCTTGAGCTGCCCAATAATTCATCTGTGTATTTATATTAACTGTATATTTTCCCTTCCATGAAGCAGATAATGCAGCATTCCACTTACCTGTAAGATTAAGCGGCTGTGATTCATAAATATCAATATCTTCCGATGTCTCTGCCTCTTCTCCGTCTCTTGAACCTGAGATAATCAGATATTTTCCATAGTTAAATTCAAGCACTGCAAGCTGATTATCACCTTCTGAATATGTAGAATATACATTTGAAGTCTTATGTGCATAATCAAGGTTAGAACCTGCTCCAACTGTAAATCCCGACTCACCGTTAATGTCTTTTCTTACTCTCTCCTCTGTCGGTGTTGTAGAATAATCCACGCCGTTTGCATTTTCAAGATACAGTGAAGTCTCTGCAAATAACGGACAGAAGTCCTCTAAATGTCTCGCTTTAATTGTTTCATAAGTCTTTGACTGTATATTTTTTATGTACCTTGCACAGTCGCTTGCCGGCTTGGTATTATCAAGATTCAAATAATCCACATAATTTGATGCACCTACAACATAGATTACAGCCTCTTTGCCGCCTGTAACCGTAACAGTCGTATTGTCATCAGATACAGAAAATACCCCGTCACCGTCAAGAAGCATATGTGCCTCAAACTGAATAGCATTAATCTGTGACGGCACTGTGGAATTTTTATTTCCGTCGCTTACTGCTGCCGTCAGTTTTACCTCTTTATCACTTACCTTTTCATACTTATAGCGTCCCTCTGCATTATGATAAGAATGAAGCTGCGCACTAAAAGAAAGGCCTTTTGTTGAACTTATATGTGTCACCACTGCCTGATCAGGATAACTTGCAAATGTTTCTCTTGTAAAATGTGCATTTTCATAATCATAATCAACTGTCACAATACCCTTTGTCAAATCAAGGCTCTTTGTGTAATTTGATGTATTTTCATGCTTCTGTCCAAAATCAAGATAAACCTCGACAAAAGACTTGTAAGCATGCTGTGAAGACGGCTCGCCAAGTACCGTACTTTCAACCATACGCTCCATTGAATATCTGTACTGCACCGCTTCCTGCGTTTTAGAATTATCTATATTTAATGACTGATATGATATCGACATCTTTGAAAATTCAGGGTAAGCCTGACGAAATGCTTCATCTCCGACAATCGCATTTGCGGAACCTATTGCGGCAGGCGTACCGTCCTCATTTGCACCACGGTAAAATTTCCAACCGTCTGCAACACTTCCGCTTGTCTGATTTTTTGTACTGATTGTCGTGGCTTTTGCCGTATCATCAATATTAGTAATCGTGTTTCCGTTTTCATCTGTAATAGTACCATACGGAGAACCGTCCCATATAGTATCCTCATTAATCTGAATAACCTCTTTGTCTACACCTCCGGCAACCATACCTGCCATACGTCCGTTACCAACAGGATAGCTGTATGTCCAGAGATATTCTGAATAAGCCCAGTCGGTCAGAGTCTCTCCGCTCTTTCCGTACGGATTCTGATGTCCGCTTGAATTTTTGGAATCCGCATTAGGATTTACCTCTGCGAGATTGCCATACGTTGTTGCTGCTGTTTCGCCAAGCACCTCTTCCACACAAGTATCCATCCACAAGGTTGTCTGTGCGTCAAATTTTTTCAACCCATTTTCAGCACCCTGACTTACAGACGGAAATGAAATAGAACCGGCTAACAGCGTTATTGCTGCTGCCATACTAAATCCCCTCTTTCCTCTTTTCATGTACTCTCCTCCAAAATTATATACATTTCTAAGCGATTAATCACTTATTTTTATTATATTATTTTTCTACATTAAATAAAATATATACCTGCGACAAACGCACACATTTATGTCGCATTTTTACATTTCTTATGTTAAAATTAGTTATATATTTTTAAGGAATTGATTGCGATGAAAGATTTATGTATTGAATTTAAAATTGATGATGTAAAATTTGTTGTGACAAGTATATCCAATAAGCTTATTACCTCCACTTATCCAAAGCACTGTCACAGCAAAAACAGTTATGAAATCCACTATATTCCGTCCGGTTACGGCAGCGTCATTGTAGATGATATTTCATACGAAATCGGGCCTAATACACTTTACACAACAGGGCCGGGAGTTTTTCACGAACAAATCCCAAATCAGGACGAGCCGATGTCTGAATACGGAATTAATTTTGATGTGTTTTTTAAAAGTGAAAAGGTTAAAAAAAGCAGTGCAGTTCACACATTTTTATCCAACACCTTCTGGTTGGGACAGGACAACCAGAATTTGATTATTATTTTCAAACAAATATTTGAAGAACTCTCAAACCGGTTTACAGGCTACACTTATAATCTTGAAGCGCTATGCAAAATGCTGTTGATTCTGATTATCAGAAATTACGAAGATTCCTCACGCAGCTTTAGTATTTTGCCTGAATTTTCCCTGAATACGGCAAGAAATCTTATAATTGAGAACGCCTTTTTATATGATTACAGTTCTATTACTTTAGATTTGCTCTCGGAAAGAATCGGATTAAGCAAACGGCAGACTGAACGGCTGTTAAAAGAACAGTACGGAAAAACTTTTTTACAAAAACGAACTGAAGCGAGAATGTCCGCCGCTATTATACTGCTGGAAGCCAAAAAACCAATCCGTGAAATTGCTGAAATTCTCGGCTACTCATCATGCGAACATTTCAGCAATTCATTTAAGCAATTTTACGGAAGTTCGCCTAAAAATTACGCTAAAGGTATAAATTAAAGCTTGCCCATATTGGGCGAATAACAAAAACAGGAGCGTTACGGCAGTCTCAAAACCACCGACAAAACGCTCCTGTATATTAATTACGCTTCATTTATTATCTTTGCACATCAAAGGAAGCATTGTTCATCAGACTCTTAATCTGTGCAACACTTGTAATATTCGTATCGCCGCGGATAGAATGTTTCATTACGGAAGAAGCCACTGCGAAATTGACAACATCTTCCGGATCCATATTTTCCATCAACGCATAAATCAGACCTGATGAGAACGCATCGCCACCGCCGACACGGTCAACGATATCGAAATTAATGGTCTTGCTTTCGTAAGTCTCCCCATTGGTATAGAAGAATGCCTTTAAGGAGTTGTTGCTTCCTGAATGGACATAGCGGACTGTTCTTGCAATCGCCTTCATATGGTACTGCTTATCAATCGCCTTAAATACCCTGTCCATATCTTTAAATGAAGGGTCCATGGTCAGACCGTCTTTTACATCTGTTCCGTCTTCATTGTATACATGAATCGGCTCAATACCGATTAATACATCTACATATGGAAGATACTTGCTTAATACATCTCTTGCCGTTCCAAAAGACCAGAGTGTACTTCTGAAATTCGGGTCAAAGCTGACTGTCAATCCCAGCTTCTTTGCAACCTTTACCGCCTTATCAATCATACGGCGGCAGTTGTAAGAAAGCGCCGGTGTAATACCGCTTAAATGCAGCCAGTCATAATCCTTTAATATATCTTCAAAGTCAACATCACTATAATCATATTCTGCAAATGCGGAGTTGCCTCTGTCATAAATAACCTGGGAAGCTCTTACGGCAACACCTTCCTCAAGGTAATACAGACCCATTCTTCCGTCTGCCTTGATAATGTGCTTTGTATGTACATCATTTGCCTTTAAGTAATTAATCGTAGACTTTCCTAAATCGGTATTTGGAAGTACCGTAAAAAATGTACTGTCTACGCCAAGATTTGCCAATGATACTGCAACATTTGCTTCCGCACCGCCATAATTTACGATAAAATCATGTGTTGTAACAATTTTTTCATAATTCGGCGGAGATAATCTTAACATCAGTTCTCCAATTGCTATAAATTTCATGTTGTCTCCTTCTCTGTATTTTCACAGTCGTATAAACGCTAATACTACAAAATAATCATACTACGGATTGCACTAAAATGCAAACATAAATCTTGCCGTCTTTTATCTGCCTGCCAATCTGCCAAGCACAACCCATAACAGCGGATTTACGGACACACTGCCGTCTGTAATGCCCTCAAAAATGCAGAATCCGATAACGGCTGTCATCGCCGTGTCAGCATACCTTTTCATGCTTCCCCTCATTTTCTATTTTTGTTGCATATTATCTGCGTGTAAGCTATAATAAACTTACGAAATTTTCACACGGAACAGGATTTAAGAGGTACATAATATGGATACATTTGCAGCACTCAATTCCATTTTGGTAAAGCTTTTCAACGACATTTTAAATATCGAAGAAAAGGCATTAATTACAGAAGAATTTAAAGATATTTCCGTAACGGATATGCACATTATCGAAGCAATTGGTATTGCAGAACCTCGTACCATGTCTATGATTTCAAAGTCCCTCGGTGTCACAATGGGCACACTGACAACCGGTATCAACGGACTGGTCCGCAAAGGCTACGTTGTCCGCAACCGCAGTGACCGCGACCGCCGTATCGTATACGCTTCGCTGACCGAAAAAGGAATTGCCGCATATCATCATCACATGAAATTCCATAAGAGTATGATTGATAGCATTATGCAGGATTTAAGCGAAGATGAAGCCGTTGTGTTAAATAAGACCTTTAACCGTCTGGAAACATTTTTCGGACAGTGGACAGATAAACATTAAAAAGCTGCGTCTTATAAACGCAGCTTTTTTTATTCATGAAAGAGTGTATTGCGGTACTTCTTTAATGCCACTCTGAGCAGACTGCCTAATACACCGCAGACAATCACTTCCCCAAGTCCCACGGTCAGCATAAAATACCACAGCATGCCTTCTGTACCATACGCATATTTTAATACAAACGGCACGATAACAGTGTTTGCAAGTATCGGCGGCAGTGGCGCTGCCCACGGGTGTTTGCGCAGCATATAGGTTCCAACTGCACCGATCAGTGTTGCAAGACTGCCAAAGACAATATCCCAGATAACCGCACCACCCGTAATATTGGCAATCAGACAGCCGATAAAAAGCCCCGGCACTGCCGCCGGTGTAAATACCGGAAGAATTGTAAGTGCTTCCGCAACCCTGAACTGTATCGGACCAAAGCTCCAGTAGTCAAAGACAAATACCAGCACGACATAAATTGCCGCAATGACCGCGCCCTGCGTAATAAACGTTGTTTTTTTCATTTTCATCTGTATATTCCTCATTTCCTTGTATTTCAGCCGGTATACTATCCATCCTCCCCAAAGCTGTTGCAGTAAATATCCAGAAATCTAGATACCATACCACACTGTCTTCCGATTTCCTCATAATTTTCCACCGTCATCGGCGGTACAGTCTGCCAGCCTAACATTTTATACTGTTGGCAGACCTTTGGATTATCTGATATTTTTGGAAAATTCCGGTATTCCCTTAAATACTCAAATCCCAGCCCGTAATCCTTCTTTGCCTGCTTCATCGCTGCCTCTCTGTCTTTAAAAATAGGCATTCCGTCTTTATTTGCACCTATCGCATAAGCTTCTCCATACTGCTGCCAGCGCTCAACCAGTTCCTGATTGTCACATTCGCCCACAACTGTCCCATAACAAATTTCACGCCGTATTACCGGCACTGCCACTATCGCCGCAATCAAAACTACGGTCACTGCCACTGCGGCTATAATCCGTTTCTTTGCAAGTGTGTTATTTATCATAGAATCACCCCTTTACAGCATTTCAACAGCCTGTTCAAATTCCTTTTCCGTTGTAATTCTACCATTTTCATAACAATATCTCAATGCTAAAACGCAACAAAGAATCCGCCGGTCATTCCCACCGGCGGATTCTGATTTATTTTATTAAGATATATTTCAAATTACTTTGTAACACCTTCTGTCTTGTAGATAAATGTTACAGAACCGTCCATGTCATCTGCCTTTCCTGCAAAGGACTGATAATCTTTTCCAAGGTTGATAACCTTCTTAATTGTATCAATTGCATCGTCTGCATCACTGCCTACAAGAGATGTAATCTGGCTGATTCCTTCTTCGTTGAACTGAATCATACCGTTGTTTAATTCAACCACACCGTCATTTAACTGTTCTGCACCGTCGCTTAATTCGTGTGCGCCGTCATTTAACTGGGTTACACCGCTTGCTAATGCACCTGCTCCCTGTAATAACTGTGCTGTACCAATCTTTAACTGCTTTGCACCATCATCAAGAGCATTGATGCCTGTTACAAGTGCCGGGCTGCTCTCAGAGAGCTGACCGATACCGTTCTTTAAATCAGATGTGCCGGATACGAGTGCCGGAACACCGGATGCTGCTGTAAGCTGTGATGCACCTGCATCAAGCTGCTTTGCACCGGATACAGCATTTGCAATACCGCCGTTTAACGTATCGTTGTTACTCTTTAACTGTGAAAGTCCGCTGTTTAACTGGGCGCTTCCTGAAGAAACACTGCTGCTTCCCGCTACAAGCTGTCCAAGTGCTGTTTCTAATGTATCCTTCTTTGCAACGGCACTCTGTAAACCTGCGTTAACCTGTGCTGCGCCTGCGGCAAGCTGTGCCACGCTGCTGTTTACAGTATTTTCTACCTTACCGGCACTTTCATTGGCTGCCGTATTTACAAGGATAACCATTTCATTCTTATAAATAGAAGCTAAATCGGTAATGCCTGCTGCCTGTAACTGTGCGTTTGCCGCAATACCGGCATTTAAAGCTGTTACAACCGGATTAGAAGCATTTGCTGTTACAAATGAATATGCATCCATGTATTTATTGGCAAGTGCTGTCTGAGCTGCTGTTGTCAGTCCGCTTTCTGAATACATATCCGTAGCAGGCTGGATCAGCAGGTTATCATTTCCTAATGCTGAGAGTGTACCGTTTAACTGTGTGCCTGCGGCTTCAAGTGCCTGTGCGCTTGTCTTTAACTTTGTCTTATTGCTTTCATACTCACTGATAGAAGCTGTCAGTCCGTCTGATAACTGTGCCAGTCCATTGCTGACCTGTGCTGAACCGTCTGCTAATTTTACCATACCGTCCATCAGTCCGTTTTCACCTGAAAGCTGTGCCTGTAACTGTGCCAGTCCGTCTGCAACCTGTGCGGAACCGCTTGCGAGTGCGTCAGAACCGTCTGCCGCACTTGCAACACCTTCTGTATACTGGCTGATACCTGCCTGTAATGCCGGAAGTCCGTTTGTTTCATCTGCAAGCTGGGATGTACCTGCCTTTAACTGGTTTACACCGTCATTTAAAGTCTTAGCACCGTCAAATAACTTACCTGAACCGTCATATAACTGTGAAATACCGGAAGTTAATGTCGGCATAGAAGATACTACTGTGCTTAAACCGTCTGAGAGCTGTCCTGCACCGTTGTCTAACTGGGATACACCGTCTGTTAATGTCGGAACCTGGTCATTTAACTGCTGTGTACCGTCTGCAAGTGCCTTGCTTCCGTCTACAAGCTGCGGAGTTGCATCTGCAAGCTGGTTCGTACCGTCTGTGAGCTGGTCAGCCGCATCCTGTAATTCATTGACCTTATCCTTTAAGTTATCAATGCTTAAATCATCTGTATCAATGTCAGATAAGAAGTTGCTGGTTGCCATAGACATCATCATATCCAGTTCAAAATCTGTCACATCGGCTGTGACTTCAAAGTATTCCGGAACATCTAAATCCAGTTTTTCATTGTCAAACTTCATATCCAGACTGTCTTTTAAGCCCGGCATTGTAATACCGAATACAACATTGCTGTCGTTGACTTCTGTAATCTTTCCGTTTGTTACTTCGATATTTGAAAAGTTATCGGAAGGAAGAAGCATGCCTGTTACCATTGTAAACGGAACATAAACCGTCTTTGTCTTTCCGTTTACGGTAATGGTCTTTTTCGCATTGTTTGTATAGTCAAAACGCATTGTGACTTTACCGCTCTTTCCTGCAAGGTCACTTGCTGAAATTTCCTTGCCGTCCAGATAGTAAGTTACTTTCATGCTGACAGGTGCGGTCTGTGTTGTTGTACCCTGATAAGTAATGCTGTTGCCGTCTGCTGCCCATGTCAGGCTGTTTCCGTTGGTTGTGCTTGTTTCATCACCTGTTAAATTAGTAATGTTTGATAAGCTTGAAACATCTGTAATAGAAGACTTTCCTGTTACATTCTTTAATTTTTCATTAACGATAACATGATCCTGCTGTCCGTCAGCCTTTGTAAATACAAAAACGGTTTCTTCCTTTGAATCGGTCTTTGCTTCGGTTGCAACCTTTGGTGCTGAAGAAAGCTGTGATGTCAGGACATCTGCAATCATTGTTTCTGTGTCTGTATCCTGTTCGTTTGCAGCAACTTCATTCTGAACTGCTGATGATGTATTTGTTCCGCAGGCTGCGAAAGAACACGCCATTAATGCTGCACACATAAATACTGAACCATATTTGAATAATTTCTTCTTAATCATATAATTCTCCATTTCCGCCGTAATCCGGCTTTTACAATCTAATTTCCATTTCTCATCTGCCGTCAGAACTATTTGCTGTAAGTATCTGTTGAAGCATAAGCCACATTTTTAGCTTTTTCTTTCTTATCTTTCTGTCCGAATCCGATACTTGTGTATCTGATAACCTTATCAAATACAACGAAGAATGACGGTAATACAAAGATAACGACAAACATACTGATAATCGCACCTCTTGACATTAACTTACAAAGAGAAGCAACCATATCTACGCTTGAGTAAGCACCAACACCGAATGTTGCGGCAAAGAAGCCTAAGGCACTTACGATGATAGACGGAATAGAGGTTGAAAGAGCCGTTGCAATGGCTTCCTTCTTTCCTGCACCCTCATTACGTTCCTTCTTATATCTTGTTGTCATCAAAATCGCATAATCGACCGTTGCACCTAACTGAATCGTACCGATTACAACCGATGCGATAAACGGAAGTGTCGTTCCTAAGTAATACGGAAGTCCCATGTTAATAAAAATAGCAAATTCAATTGCCGCAACCAGAATAATCGGCAATGAAACGGACTTAAATACACAGAAGATAATAATGAAGATTGCCACAATGGATACGGCACTTACGGTCTTAAAATCTTTATCTGTAATGGTAATCAAATCCTTTGTACACGGTGCTTCACCGATAACCATGGAGTTCTGGTCATATTTCTTTGCAATCGCATCAATCGTAGAAATCTGATTGTTGATTTCATCGGATGCCAGCTTGTAATCTGAACCGATTGCAATCATCTGATGCTTATTACCTTTTAACATATCCTTTAAGTCATCCGGAATAAGTTCGTCCGGAATGGTTGTTCCTGCAAGGGAATTATATCCTAATGCAAAAGAAACACCTTCAACATTTTCCAGTTCGTCTAACATCTTCGTTGCATCTTTTGCTGTCATGTTCGTATCTGCAAGAATCATGTAGACGGAATTCATATCAAAATTTTCTTCCAGAATCTTATTTGCCTGTGAGCAGGCTGTAGATTCAGGGAATGTATCTGTTAAGTTATAGTAAACATTTGTATGATTATATCCGTAAATTGCCGGGAATAATAATACAAGGAAAACGATAATCGGAAGCCATGCGTGGTTGACAACGAAATTTGCAAGCTTATCGAATTTTGCCGGCATAATTTCTTTGTGCATTGTCTTTTCCAATGCCCTGTCAAATGTCAGAATCATGGAAGGAAGAATCGTTACACAGCCGATAACACCGATTACAACACCCTTTGCCATAACAATACCAAGGTCTAAGCCCAGTGTAAATGTCATGAAGCACAGTGCGATAAATCCGGCTACTGTTGTAATGGAAGAACCGACTACGGAAGTAATGGTATTTCCGATAGCCACTGCCATTGCCTTATTATGGTCATCCGGATACTCGCTTTTCTGTTCCTTATAGCTGTGCCATAAGAAAATGGAGTAGTCCATTGTAACACCAAGCTGTAATACCGCTGCAAGTGCTTTGGTAAGGAAAGAAACCTCACCCATAATAACATTAGAGCCTAAGTTGTAAACAATCGCCATACCGATACTTAACATAAAGAATACCGGTACAAGGAAAGAATCCATAAACAGTGCCAGTACAATACTTGTAAGGACTGCGGCAATCACAACGTATGCAATCGTTTCCTGCTGTGTGATGTTCTTTGTATCTGTAACAACGGCTGACATACCGCTGATGAAGCACTGTCCGTCAGCAATATTTCTTAATTCCTGAATCGCTGCCATTGTGCCGTCACTTGATGTTGTATCATCAAAGAAAATCATAAACATCGTACAGCCGCTTTCCTGATTTTCAAAATAGCTGCGGTACTTTGACGGAATGATTTCAGTCGGTACTTCTGCACCTACCATACTGTTATAAGAAATAATATCTGTTACATGTTCTACATTTTCAATTTTATCTTCTATCTTTTCAATTCCTTTAGCGTCCATTCCTTTAACAACGACCGTGGCATACGCACCCTTGTTAAATTCATCCATCAGAATGTCCTGCCCTTTCATTGTGTCAATGTCACCGGGCAGATAATACAAAATATCATAATTGACTTTTGTCTTGACATATCCGATGCCTGCCGGAATGAGCAGCAATACGCTTAAAATCAAAATTGGAATTCTAAGCTTAACTATCGCTTTTCCTACCTTTTCCATTATTATTCCTCCTTTTAATACTCAAAATTGTTACTGACCGTTGGTCATTCTCATTTGCGATTGTCATTATAGCACAAAATGACCAGTAGTCAATATAGTTTATAAAAATTTATGACTTTTAGTCATTTTTTATTGACAAACGGATTAAAAACCTCTATTATGCATGGAAGACAAACGTAATTTATAAAAAATTGCAGATAAGGAGACGTTATGGGAAAGTTAGAATCAAATAAATTGCAAAAACGGACCTCTCTGCTCAATACCGCATTTAACCTTTTTACGACCAAAGGTGTCAGCAAGACCTCTATTGCAGAGATTTCTAAAAATGCAGGCATTGCCAAGGGTACATTCTATCTGTATTTTAAAGATAAATATGATATCCGCAATAAACTGGTTTCGCATGAATCCAGCAAGCTGTTTAAACATGCAGCCGCCAATCTTACGCAGTATTGTTTAAAGAATAATCTGACACTGGGATTTGAAGATAAAATTATTTTTATTGCGGACCACATTATCAATGCTTTAAATGAAGATAAGACCCTGCTCACCTTTATTTCCAAAAATTTAAGCTGGGGAATTTTCAGGGAAGCCCTGACAAGTAACATTGCGGAAGACGATGTAAATTTCAAAGATGTATTTTATTCCATGATTGACTGTGCCGAATACGAAATCGAAGAACCGGAAATTATGCTGTTTTTAATTACCGAGCTTGTCAGCTCCACCTGCTACAGCGCAATTCTCTACGAAGAACCGGCAAATATCGAAACGATTAAGCCGTATTTATTTACCACAATCCGCGCAATTATCCGTCAGCATGAAACCGCACCGAAAGCGCAGGCCGAAATGCAGTAACACTACCCGCTTAAAGAAGCACCGGCAGAAAATGACATGTCATTTTCTGCCGGTGCTTCTTTCTTTTAATTTTGCAGTTTTTACTCCCTGCGCAGGGATTTTAACAGCGCGATTTCTTTTGCATAACCGTCCAATTCATTCGGTGTTTCCAGAAAGAACGGCTTATCCGCTAACATCGGGTGGTTGATAATCCGTTCAAAGGCTTCCGTTCCGATTGAACCCTCACCAATCTTTTCATGGCGGTCTTTATGGCTTTCAAACGGATTCTTGGAATCGTTGATATGAATGGCATACAGTCTGTCAATGCCGATAATCTCATCAAACTGCTTTAACACGCCGTCAAGGTCATTTACAATGTCATATCCCGCATCGTAGACATGGCACGTATCAAGGCATACACCCAGATGGTCATTTAATTCCACGCGGTCAATAATCGCGCGCAGTTCTTCAAAAGACCTGCCGATTTCCGAACCCTTGCCCGCCATGGTTTCAAGCAGTACCTTTGTCGTCTGCTCCGGCTTTAACACCTCGTTTAACATCTGTGTAATATAGTCAATTCCGATTTCAACGCCCTGTTTTACATGGCTTCCCGGATGAAAGTTATAAAGATTTCCCGGTACATATTCCATTCTTTTTAAATCATCTGCAAACGTATTTTTTGCAAATTCTCTCGTGCTTTCATCTGCGGAGCATGCATTTAACGTATACGGCGCGTGGGCTAAAATCACATGGATACCGTTTTCTTTTGCAAATGCTTTAAAACTTTCCACGTCCTTTTCATCTATTGCCTTTGCAGCACCGCCGCGCGGGTTTCTTGTAAAAAACTGAAATGTATTTCCTCCGAGTGCAACAGCTTCCTTTCCCATGTGAAGAAAGCCCTTAGATGCCGAAAGATGACAGCCTATCTGAAACATACTTTTTCCTCCCGTTTTTATTCTTCTTTTTCACTGCCGGTACGCTGCAATCGTTGCGTACCGCGTACGTCCACTTTTACAGCAGCGCCTGATAAATCTCTCTTTTCGATACACCGCGGTCTTTTGCCGCCGCTTTCATCGCTTCTTTTTTATCCATGCCCTGGCTGATATACAGGTCAACATGGTCTGCAATACTCATCTGTGCCCACTGTGCCTGTTCTTCCGCTTCAATCGCTTTCCGGCTCTTGCCCTCCACGACCAGCACATATTCACCGCGCGGCTCCTGTTCCTCATAAAAGTCAACCGCCTCTTTAAAGGTCGTAAGCATCGCCTTTTCATGCCGCTTGGTCAGTTCCTTGCAAATCGTGAGCGGGCGGTCTTTGCCAAACACCTCACACAGCTCCTTTAATGTCCGGAGCAGACGGTGTGGCGCTTCATATAAAATAACCGTTCTTGTTTCTTCCTTTAATTCGGAAAGTACTGCCTTGCGCTCCTGCTTGTCAGGCGGCAGAAATGCTTCAAATGCAAACCGTCTGGTCGGTCTTCCAGACATTGTCAGTGCCGCAATACATGCCGCCGGTCCCGGAAGGGAAGTCACGGTTACGCCTGCTTCATGGCACTGGCGCACCAGTTCCTCACCGGGGTCTGAAATGCCTGGCGTTCCCGCATCGGTAATCAGGGCAACCGTTGTGCCTGCCAGCATTTTCTCTACCAATACTTTTGCCTTTTCGACCTTGTTATATTCATGATAACTGGTCATCGGGGTCTTGATTTCAAAATGATTGAGCAGCTTAATACTGTTTCTGGTATCCTCTGCCGCAATTAAATCCACTTCTTTTAAGGTCCGAAGCACACGGTAGGTAATATCTTCTAAATTTCCAATCGGTGTTGCGCACAAATACAACATTCCCGTATGTTCCATAACTTCACTCTTTCTGCCGCCAAACGGCCTTTTAGTACATTTTGAGCAGCTCCTGTGTATACGTGCCGTCTTCTTTGTATACAACTAGCGGCGGCTCTACTTTTAAGAGTGCTTTACCGCCTTTGACTGCTTCGATTAACACCATATTGGCATCCTTATTTTCATGCGGATATACCATACGGATTCTTTTGGGTTCTAAATGATGCCGTGTCATCACTTCAAAAATTTCCACAAGCCGCTGTGGGCGGTGCACCATATAAAATCTGCCGCGCATTTTCAGACACCGCGAGGCTTCCCGCACCACATCTTCGAGTGTGCAGAGCAGTTCATGGCGCGCAATCGCTTTTGCGGAATGCGGATTGGTCAGTCCATGATTCTCATTCATATACGGCGGATTGGTCGTTACAACGTTAAAAGAAGCTCCCCCGAATATCGTGGAAGCCTCTTTAATATCACCCTGTACAATTTTTACAGCTTCTCCGATTCCGTTTAGTTCCACGCTTCTTCTGGCAAGGTCCGCACTGACCGCCTGAATTTCCAGTCCGGTAAATCCGGCGGCATCAGGATTTTTTGCCTGCATTAAAATGGGAATGACCCCATTTCCCGTACCTAAATCAAGAACCTGCTCATTTTTCTGGGCTTTTGCAAAGGAAGACAAAAGCACGGCATCCATTCCAAAACAAAAGCAGTCTTTATTCTGGATAATCCGGTACCCGTTGCGCTGTAAGTCATCAATTCTCTCATTATCATTCGTCATTGATATGGGATTTTCCTTCCTTTTTTTCTAATTCTTCAAGCTGCTTTAACTCTTTATCATCAATATGCATCTTATCGTTGCGGCGCTTCGGCTTAAAGCGGATTTCCGCAACCGGATACTCCCGCACCTCTTTTTCGTCATTGCCGGTTGTCACAACCACCTTGACGCGCTGGCGCAGTACGCTCACGCTTAATACCTCGCCCTTTAACTTATCCGGTGTCGTCACATAATCGCCGATGCCTGGCAGATGACTGTTCAATTCTTCGTAGGTTTCTTCTTCATTTTTCAGACAGCACATCAGCCTTCCGCATACGCCCGATATTTTGGTCGGATTTAACGAAAGATTCTGCTCTTTTGCCATTTTAATCGAAACCGGCACAAATTCCGGCATATAAGTCGCACAGCACAGCGGTCTTCCGCACACACCGATTCCACCCATAATCTTTGCTTCATCGCGCACCCCAATCTGGCGCAGTTCGATTCGGGTCTTAAATACCGATGCCAGATCCTTTACCAACTCCCTGAAATCAATTCGTCCGTCCGCCGTAAAATAAAACAGCACCTTATTGTTATCGAATGTATATTCGACTTTAATCAGTTTCATTTCCAGCTTGTGCTTTGCAATCTTTTCCAGACAAATCTGAAAGGCTTCTTTTTCCTTCCGGCGGTTTCTTGCTTCCCGCTCATCATCCTCCGGCGTTGCAATCCGGATGACTGCCTTTAACGGCTGAATTACCTTTTTATCTTCAACTTCCCGGATTCCTAAAACAACATGTCCGTACTCCACGCCACGCGCGGTTTCCACGATAACATGCTGTCCGGTTTCAATGTCTTCATACTTTCCCGGTGCAAAAAAATAAATTTTTCCTGCCTGACGGAACCGGACTCCAATAACCTTTGTCACGAGTTTTCCTCCATTTTATTCCTTTTCATTCTGTTCTAACTCCACTGTCGCCTGCAAATGCAGGACTGCCGTTTTTACCTACATCGCCTCTTTAATTGCCATAATCAGCAGTTCAATAACAAGGTCAAAATTAACATTTGCCTTTAACCGCAGCTTCACCTTGTCAATGGATTTTAAAATGTCTTCCAGCCCCTCATAAGAACAGTTCTTTGCCTGCTCTGCAAGCAATGACATTTCATCTTTAAAAATCAGGGCGTTGGAATCCTTTGTGCTTTTAAAGACTAAAACATCCCGGTACCACATTGCCATTAAATCTAAATAATCATCAATCGTGAGTTTATAATTGGCGATATTTTTGACTTCCGCCATAATTTCCGCTGTTGTCATCTCTTTGGCATAGCGGATAACGTGCATCACTTCTTCTTTTAACTGTGCAAATTCTTTTGATGTTGCAATCGTTACGGCACGGCCGATTTTTCCCTGTGCAAATGCAGTTGCAAAACGGCACTCATAGTCTGTTAAATCATACTTTTCCTGTAAATACTGTGTTACCAGTGTATCCCGCAGCGGTCTGAAATCCAGTCTGACACATCTTGACAAAATGGTCTGTAAAAATGTATCCGCATTGGTTGTCAGCAAAATAATAATGCCGTATGCCGGCGGTTCCTCAATCGTCTTTAACAGGGCATTCTGCGCCTGCTGTGTCAGCTTCTCCGCCTCGTCAATAATATAAATCTTATACCGGCTGCTGTATGGCTTAATCTGCATATCGCCGATAACCTGTTCTCTTACATCATCGACACCGATACTGCCCGGTTTTTCATGATGCACCCAGATAATATCCGGCTGATTGCCCGATTCACTCTGGATACAGGAATGACACGTACCGCAGGGTTCCTGTCCGTGCCGTTCACATTGCAGTGTTTCGGCAAAAATGCCCGCCGTCATCTTTTTCCCCGAACCCATCGGTCCGTTAAAAATATAGGCATGTGAAACCTTATTGAGTCTTATTGCATTCTGTAAATGTTCCTTTATCTGTTCGTGTCCGTAAATATCTGCAAACTTACTCATGATTTGTCCTTTCTGTTTTCCGTTCCAATTTCCGGATTGTATCACGTTGAAATATCCAAAAGCAGACCACGAATATCATCAATCTTACTGATAATGGCAAGGTGGTCTTTTTCGTCCTTGACCAGCTCGCCCGCAAGGTCATCGAGATTCTTATCCACCAGTCTTACAATACCGTAAACTCTGTGGCGCCCGCGTCTGTCGAGGAAATTCTCACGCGAAAATTCATGGGAACGGCTCACCACTTCATTTAAAAATCCCTTAACCAGTTCCCTGTACTTTTTCATATCTTTAATATCCATGTGTTTGGAAATCTTATCACCCTGCACCGTGATTTGCTCCATCATGGAATTTAATTTTTCCTGAAGATCCTTTTCTTCGATATTGCGGATCAGCGTAAATTTAAAGCTGTCATCTCCACTGTCCACGCTCTTTGTCGGTTCTTCTACCTGTTGTATCTTTGATACGTCATTTACCTTAATATCCACAAAAATACCCCCATTTTGGCACTATATAAGCATTATAGCATACTTTACCGCATAAACCAATAAATCTTTACCTAAGTTTCCACAGTTTCATCCATATATCATTTACATATACAGTAACCATTTTTAATCGCGGCTTTTTTGTTCACCAATATTCCTTAAAATCTCCTGCTTAATTGCCGCCACACTGTCTTCTAACCCGTCATTGTTTGAAAAATGCTTTGTAATCCCGGATTTTTTTAAATTTTCTTCGGAAAAATCCTGCTCATCTGCCAAAAACCTACGGCACAGTTCCGCATACTTTGGCTTTTCCTGTTCTTCTTCCCTGTGAATAGCACGCAGAAGCCGGATTTTATCCTCTACTTCTATATATATCGGCAAAAGATGTTCTTTTCCGTAATATTTGCAAAATCCGTCATACGCTTCAAGCGTTCCGATAACAATATAGTGGTTCTTTCCGCCTAACTGTATCTGCCCGTCATTGACCGTAAAATATTTCCACACGCCGATAACCGTATCATAACAGCGCATTTCGATGATTTTTCCTTCTTTTTCAAGCCGCGCGGCTTCATCATCATTTACAAAATGATACTCAACGCCCTCCGCTTCTCCCGCCCGCATCGGCCTTGTCGTATACATGGTAATTCTCTTTAAATGAAGCTGCTCATCGTGTGCAAGCTGTTCGTAAATGTGGTCTTTTCCCGTTGCACTTTTTCCCATTAAAAATATGATTTCAGGCATGAAACATATACTCCTTTTTCACTTTTTTCAATACCGATAACTTCCAGATTTTTCTGGATTCCTTCACGGATAATCTCTGCAATTTCTCCTGTATAAACCTCTCCCGCCTGAATAAGCGGTATACCCGGCGGATAAAAACACACGCCTGCCGCTGCAGTTCTTCCCACGCATAAATCCAGTTCTACCGGCTCGGCGTCCCCATTCTGCGCATCATACGGATTACATTTCACCTCTGGAAAACATTCCATAAAAGCGGTTATTTTTTCTACGTTTTCAAGTTCTGTTGGCAATTCATTCCTTTGTTTTATGTCCTGTTCCGTCTGTAGTTGTGATTTCTGTCCTCTTCTGATTTTCGTCTGCATTTCATCATCTATCTGTCTGAGTGCTTCAAAAAAACGCTCATAATATTCATCGGTATCCCCGATACTGGTCATCGCAATGACATATTGCAAAGAAGCCATTTCAAGCTGGATATGATATTTATTTAACAGTTCCTGATACAATTTTTTTCCGTCCCGTACAAGCAGTACAATCTTTGAAATGTCATCGGTCGGAAACAGTCGGATATTCGTAAGTGTTTCTAATTTTTTCCGCAATGCCAGAAGCCGTGTCACATACGTATTAAAAAGAGGTTTTCCTTTCGTTTCAAGCACTGTCATACAACGGTCAATGCCACCCATTAACACATAGGACGGACTGGTGGTCTGATACATATCCCAATACCGCCGCACCCGCTCTTTATCAATATTTCCCTGCAAATGCAGTAACGCCGTCTGTGTCAGGGACGGCAGTGTTTTATGAATACTCTGGATTACCGCATCGGCACCGCAGAATACCGCCGATTCCGGAAAAGCTTCATGAAATGCAAAATGCGCGCCGTGCGCTTCATCTACAATCAATATCTTACCATACCGGTGTACGATTTCCGCAATTTTTTTTACATCCGATACAATTCCCTCATACGTCGGCGAAGTAATAATAACCGCACGGATATTTTCATGCTGTTTGAATGCCTGTTCAACCTGACTTGGTGATACCGCACCGTAAATGCCGCTTGTGACTTCCTTGGGATACAGATACACCGGATTTAATTCATTTAAGTAAATGGCATTATACACGGCACGGTGACAGTTTCTTGCGACCAGCACCGTATCATTTTTTTTTGTTGCACCGCAGATTGCCGCCAACAGCCCCGCACTGCTTCCGTTTATCAGCCACAGACTTTCCTCTGCACCGAATAATTTTGCCGTCCGCTCAAAGGCTTCTTTTAAAATATCCTCTGCATGATGCATATTGTCAAATCCATCAATTTCCGTAATGTCAATCGCATAGGGGTTTGGCATGACAAACTCCTGTGTATTTCTTTTTGCTCCCGGCATATGTAACGGCACATAATCTGCACCGCAGTATTCCTCCAGCCGCTCTAATAAATCTTTTTTCATTCTTTCTCCGTTTCATGCAAAAAAGCTGCTTAAACCTGCAAAAAGCCAGATTTCTATTTTTTCTGACCTTGTCCGGTTTAGACAGCTCCTTTGCTTTTATATTCTGACCCGACATTTCTGTCAAAGTCTGCTTTTAAATCTGTTATTTTGTCACAATTAATTTCATTTCAGCCGTTGCTGTGCTTCCGATTGCATCTGTTACCTGATACTTCATCGTATATTCGCCTGCCGCATCGGTTGTATATCGTCCGCTTACTGCGATTTTATCTGTAATATCATTGCCGCAGGTATCTTTTGCCGTCACACCTTTTAAGAAATCAACGGTATCTCCCACCTTTACGGTAATATCCTGTACTCCTGAAAGTGTCGCACTCTCCTTATGCCATGGATTTGTTTCATCCGGGTCTGTCGGGTCCCAGCCTGCATTTGGGCTGTCTAACGGAATTTTAATAGATTCCGGCTTGCCAAGCGGTCCCGGATTCGCAGCATCATCATAAATATCAACCGTTGTTCCCTGCGGACAGTTTTCATACAGCCACAATACATCACGGACGCACATTCTGACACAGCCCAGTGATGCAAATGTACCCAGCTTATTATATTCTTCTGTTTCAAGTGTATTATTGGCTGCCTTTAAATACGGTACGGAATGGAACAGATATCCGCCGCTGATACGGTACGCATAATGTCCATAGGTATTGTCCACCATTAAACGCCATACATACATATCCGATGTTTTATAATTTTCACCGGTAATCGTTTCTTCTCCTGCTCTGCCGCAGGATGCCGCAAATGCTTTTACCGGAATTGAATACGAACCGCTCTCATCAATCCCGTAGACCGTTACACAGTTTGCCGCTCTGTTGACTTTAATGTGATACGGATATGCCACTCCGGCCGGTACGGTATAAGAAACTTCCTTCTGCTGTTCCGGCTCTTTTAAATCTATCCATGTCACTTCTTTGGTCTGCTGTTCACCGTTATTCTTATTGCTGCCGTCACCCTGTGCATTATTATCCGCACCCGGTGAAGCCTTATTTTCTTTACTTTCATTACTCTGCGTAATGCCTAACTTACTGCCAAGCGGTGTGAACCGGATACATACAAATGCACCGGCGCCCAGCACTGCAAGAATCAGTACGATATAGATTATCAGTGCTTTCCAATTGCGCTGAAACCAGTTTTTCCGTCTTCTTAAATATTTATAATTAATGTTTCCTTTACTCATTTTATCCTCCGTTTCGGACAGTCCCCGAAAATTCTTCTAAAAACATTTCCGCTCAAAATGCTTCAACTCACGCTGTTTTTGCAAATTGCACATTTTTCTTATAAATTTAAAATGTTTTTGTATCCATTCCTGTGCATGTTCTCAAAATACTTTATTTTTTCAATCCATTTCAGCACATACATTTACTATGATAACACATCGGTATAATAATTCAACCTGTATTTATATTTTCCTGGACTTTTACCTTCTATTCCCGACAAAACACCATTTTTCCCCTTTTTGACAAAAGCCCAAAATTATACAGTGTCTTTCTTCTCCCATTATATTTAGGATTATCTCTTTTTCTGTTCTATAAATCTGCAATCAAAAAAAACTCAACCTTTCAAAAAGATTGAGTTCCCTAACTTAGTGCCTAGAACCGGAATCGAACCAGTGACACGAGGATTTTCAGTCCTCTGCTCT